>OKWK01000034.1_pt1 | contig 238020 bp, 204 predicted proteins | sample 1607181 | NCBI WGS metagenome assembly OKWK01 (sample SAMN07501053, study PRJEB24779) | human gut metagenome | isolation source: stool | host: human infant | place: USA: Pittsburgh, PA | reverse complement strand
GAACTTACCCGACAAGGAATTTCGCTACCTTAGGACCGTTATAGTTACGGCCGCCGTTTACTGGGGCTTAAGTTCACTGCTTCGATTGCTCTAACAGATCCCCTTAACCTTCCAGCACCGGGCAGGCGTCAGCTCCTATACATCGTCTTGCGACTTAGCAGAAACCTATGTTTTTGGTAAACAGTCGCTTGGGCCTATTCTCTGCGGCCTTCTTTCGAAGGCACCCCTTCTCCCTAAGTTACGGGGTCATTTTGCCGAGTTCCTTAACAACAGTTCTCTCGCTGGCCTTAGGATACTCTCCTCACCCACCTGTGTCGGTTTGCGGTACAGGCACCTTTAACCTCGATAGAGACTTTTCTCGACAGTGTGAAATCAGCTACTTCGCTACTAAATTTCGCTCCGCATCGTACCCCAGCATTATTCCGACGGATTTGCCTATCGGAACTGCCTCAATACTTGCCCGCACATAACCAACAGTGCGGTTAGCTTATCCTACTGTGTCATCCCATTTCTCAAACGGTTATTGGTGGTACAGGAATATCAACCTGTTGTCCATCACCTACGCCTTTCGGCCTCGGCTTAGGTCCTGACTAACCCAGGGCGGACGAACCTTCCCCTGGAAACCTTGGGTTTACGGCCTGTGGGATTCTCACCCACATCTCGCTACTCATGCCAACATTCTCACTTCTATGCAGTCCACATGTCCTTACGGTCATGCTTCAAGCCGCATAGAAAGCTCCCCTACCCATCATAATGATGCCGTAGCTTCGGTAGTAAGTTTTAGCCCCGGAAATTTTCGGCGCAGAATCACTCGACCAGTGAGCTATTACGCACTCTTTAAATGAGTGGCTGCTTCTAAGCCAACATCCTGGTTGTCTGTGCAATTCCACATCCTTTACCACTTAACTTACATTTAGGGACCTTAGCTGACGATCTGGGCTGTTGCCCTCTTGACTATGAATCTTATCACCCATAGTCTGACTCCCAAGCAAAAGAATACGGCATTCGGAGTTTGATAGTCTTCGGTAAGTGCAATACCCCCTAGGACATTCAGTGCTCTACCTCCGTTTCTCTAAGCTTGAGGCTAGCCCTAAAGCTATTTCGGGGAGAACCAGCTATCTCCAGGCTCGATTGGAATTTCACCGCTATCCACAAGTCATCCCCGCACTTTTCAACGTACGTGGGTTCGGTCCTCCACGAAATTTTACTTTCGCTTCAACCTGCTCATGGATAGGTCGCCTGGTTTCGGGTCTACGTCGGGTAACTGGACGCCCATTTAAGACTCGCTTTCGCTACGGCTCCACACCTTAAGTGCTTAACCTTGCTACACAACGTAACTCGTTGGCCCGTTCTACAAAAAGTACGCAGTCACACAAATAATGTGCTCCTACAGCTTGTAAGTGCAGGGTTTCAGGTTCTCTTTCACTCCCCTCCCGGGGTTCTTTTCACCTTTCCCTCACGGTACTATACGCTATCGGTCACTAGGTAGTATTTAGGCTTGGAGGATGGTCCCTCCTGCTTCCCACAGGGTTTCACGTGTCCCGTGGTACTCTGGATCATATCTAAAGTCTTCTCGTTTAAAATACTGGGCTGTTACCATCTGTGGCGGAGCTTTCCAACTCTCTTCTTCTACGATACCTCTTCGTTATGATATGTCCGCAACCCCAGCGAAGAAAACTTCACTGGTTTGGCCTGTTCCGCGTTCGCTCGCCGCTACTTACGGAATCGAATTTCTTTCTCTTCCTCCGGGTACTTAGATGTTTCAGTTCTCCGGGTTCCCCTCGCATGACTATGTATTCATCATACGATACTTAGACATTACTCTAAGTGAGTTTCCTCATTCGGAAATCTTCGGATCAAAGTTTACGTGCAACTCCCCGAAGCTTATCGCAGCTTATCACGTCCTTCATCGGCTCCTAGTGCCAAGGCATTCGCCCTGCACCCTTAATAACTTGACCAGTTATTAGAGTTCGGTATTGAGATAAATACCATTTTGATTTTTACGACTTATCTGTCATGATTTTTGAAACTTTTCTGTTCATATATAATGTCATATCACTAAATGTTATTCAGTTTTCAAAGTACTAAATGGTGGAGATGAGGAGGATCGAACTCCTGACCCCTTGCGTGCAAGGCAAGTGCTCTCCCAGCTGAGCTACACCCCCACATTCGTTGACTACTTTTCAACAACGAATTATATTATATCTTCTTTGTCGAACTTTGTCAATATTTAATTGAAAGTTTTTTAAGAACTCTCAAAATTAAACAGTAGGCAATTCTCCTTAGAAAGGAGGTGATCCAGCCGCACCTTCCGATACGGCTACCTTGTTACGACTTCACCCCAGTTATTGGTTTCACCTTCGACGACCGCTTCCAAAAGGTTAGCTAGCCGGCTTCGGGCGCCCCCAACTCCCATGGTGTGACGGGCGGTGTGTACAAGACCCGGGAACGCATTCACCGCAGCATTCTGATCTGCGATTACTAGTAACTCCAGCTTCATGTAGGCGAGTTTCAGCCTACAATCCGAACTGAGAATGGCTTTAAGGGATTAGCTTGGCCTCACGACTTCGCTGCCCTCTGTACCACCCATTGTAGCACGTGTGTAGCCCTAAGCATAAGGGGCATGATGATTTGACGTCATCCCCACCTTCCTCCAGGTTATCCCTGGCAGTCCCTCTAGAGTGCCCAACTTAATGATGGCAACTAAAGGCAAGGGTTGCGCTCGTTGCGGGACTTAACCCAACATCTCACGACACGAGCTGACGACAACCATGCACCACCTGTCACTTCTGTCCCCGAAGGGAAAGATGCGATTAGGCATCGGTCAAAAGGATGTCAAGCTTAGGTAAGGTTCTTCGCGTTGCTTCGAATTAAACCACATGCTCCGCTACTTGTGCGGGTCCCCGTCAATTCCTTTGAGTTTCACTCTTGCGAGCGTACTCCCCAGGCGGAGTACTTAATGCGTTAGCTGCGCCACCGAAGGGGGTAACCTCCGACAGCTAGTACTCATCGTTTACGGCGTGGACTACCAGGGTATCTAATCCTGTTTGCTCCCCACGCTTTCGTGCCTCAGCGTCAGTTACAGTCCAGAGAGCCGCCTTCGCTACTGGTGTTCCTCCTAATATCTACGCATTTCACCGCTACACTAGGAATTCCACTCTCCTCTCCTGCACTCAAGTCCTCCAGTTTCAAGAGCTTACTACGGTTGAGCCGTAGCCTTTCACTCCTGACTTAAAAGACCGCCTACGCACCCTTTACGCCCAGTAAATCCGGATAACGCTAGCCCCCTACGTATTACCGCGGCTGCTGGCACGTAGTTAGCCGGGGCTTCCTCCTCAAGTACCGTCATTATCTTCCTTGAGGACAGAGCTTTACGACCCGAAGGCCTTCATCGCTCACGCGGCGTTGCTGCATCAGGCTTTCGCCCATTGTGCAATATTCCCCACTGCTGCCTCCCGTAGGAGTTTGGACCGTGTCTCAGTTCCAATGTGGCCGATCACCCTCTCAGGTCGGCTACTGATCGTCGCCTTGGTGAGCCGTTACCTCACCAACTAGCTAATCAGACGCGGGTCCATCCTGTACCGCCGGAGCTTTGATAAGAAAAACATGCGAATTTCTTATGTTATCCCGTATTAGCATACCTTTCGGTATGTTATCCGTGTGTACAGGGCAGGTTACCCACGCGTTACTCACCCGTCCGCCGCTCTTCTCCGAAGAGAATCGCTCGACTTGCATGTGTTAGGCACGCCGCCAGCGTTCATCCTGAGCCAGGATCAAACTCTCAAATAAAAGTTTACTTCTTAATGAAGTTTCCCGCTCAGACTAATCATTATCTGAATATCTGGCTTGGTTTGTTGTTGGTTTTAATTCGTGTGAATTAAAGTTTATAATTAACCTACTGTTTAATTTTCAAAGTTCATTTATTCTTTCGCCTCAACTCATTTAACTTTTTTAAGTTATCTGTCGTTTCGACTTTTATTAGTTTAACAAACTTATTTTTGTTTGTCAACCACTTTTTCAAAAAACTTTTTAAGTTTTCGTTCCTTACGACTTACTCACTTTTAAGTTCTTGCCCCTCTCTCTCAAGGACAAGTAATAATATATCATCATCTTTTTATTTCGTCAACACTTTTTTTAATATTTTTTTAAATTTATTTTAATTTACTTTTTAATTAGGCTTCATAGCCTGTTATTATCACACTTTTATTATGTTGCCACCTTATTTATTTTACCACTTTCCACAATTTTTATGACATATTTTTTATTATATATCAAAAAAGCTCCAATGTACAAATCCATCGGAGCTTTAATTTCTCTATCTAATTAAAATCTATCTAATCAATTTTTATTGACTTCTAAAAACAATTAATTTGTTTTTATTTCTGTCCAAGCATCGTCATACATCTTCATAACATTCTCTGGAAGGTTTAAAAATACTTCAGTCTTATCTAAAACTTCCTTGCTTGGATATGCCAAAGGCGATTTTTTAGTTTCTTCGTCTAACATATCGTATACGCCTTGGTTTGGTGTCGAATATTCGATATAGTCGACATTTTGTTTTGCAACTTCAGGATCTAACATGAAGTTTATGAATTTTTCTGCGTATTCTTTGTTTTCAGCAGATTTAGGTATACACATAGCGTCCACCCATTTATTTGTACCTTCTTCTGGTATTGCGTAGTCTAAATCAGGATTTTCGTCCATCATAACTAGAGCGTCTCCTGAGTAAACTATACCCATATCCGCATCTCCAGCGACTATTCTGTCTTTTCCGTCGTCGTTTACATAAGCTTGAACAACGTCTAATTCTTTTATTAGCTCGTCTTTAGCTTTGTTTATTTCATCTGGATTTTCTGTATTCATAGAGTATCCAAGTCTTTTTAGCGAGATTCCCATTGTGTCTCTAACTGAGTCAAGTAATAGGATTTTTCCTTTATATTTTTTATTCCATAATATATCCCAACTCTTAGTGTCTTCTTTGTCGACAACTTTTGTGTTGTATATTATACCGAATGTCCCCCATAAATAAGGAACGCTGTATTCATCAGTTGGATCGTAAAGCGGATGTTTAAAGCTATCCATTATTTGTGAGTAATTTGGTATATTGCTATAATCTATTTTTTGTAGCATATTTTCTTCTATTAATTTATCTACCATATAGTCTGATGGGAATATTAAGTCGTATTTTGACGAACCACTTTTTAATTTTTGATACATAGCTTCGTTAGTATCGTAAGTTTCGTACACAACTTGTATTCCAGTTTCTTGCGTAAATTTTTGAATTAAATCCATATCGATATAGTCCCCAACATTGTATACGTTTAGAACTTCACTAGATTTTTTAGAGCTTCCGCACCCAGTTAATAAACTAGCTGCCATAACAAATGTGCATGTTAATGCAATCAATTTCTTTAGCTTCATCTAAAAATTCTCCCTTCTAATTTTCAACAGCCTTTTTATTTCCGACAACATTAGAAGTTATTAGTAATGCTAAAACTACTACGAACATTAATGTTGAAAGGGCATTTATCTCAGGAGTTAATCCTCTTCTTGTCATTGAATAAATTTCGATTGATAAGTTTGTTACACCGTTTCCTGTTGTAAAGAAACTTATTACGAAGTCATCTATAGACATAGTAAACGCCATTAATGCACCAGATATTATACCTGGTTTGATTTGTGGCAACACGATTTTTCTAAGTGCATACCATGGTGTCGCACCTAAATCAAGGGCCGCATCTTCAATATTTGCTGGTAACTGTTTTAATTTTGGTAAAACAGATAAAATTACATAAGGTATATCGAATACTAAGTGAGATAAAAGCATTGTCGTCATACCGAAGTTTACGTTTAAGAATACAAATAATGTCATAAGAGACACCCCAGTTACTATATCTGGGTTTAATACTGGTAAATAATTTATATTAAGTAATAAATCTCTTTTTTTGTTATTTCTCATCTTATGTATACCTATCGCTGCTATTGTCCCGATAAAAGTCGATATTAATGTAGCTAAAATTGCTACTAATAATGTATAGTAAAGAGCACTTATCATTCTCTCATTTTGGAATAAAGTATAGTACCAATCCAATGTGAAACCATTCCAGACAGCCATGGATTTTGAATTATTAAATGAGAATATTGCTAAAGTCACTATTGGTAAGTATAAGAATACAAATACCAAAAATAAATATACGTTTGAAAAAATCTTCTTTATAATAGTAATCCACCGCCTTCCTTGTCATTTCCACTACTGTATTTATTCATTATTGCCATAGAGATAAGTATTATAATCATCATAAATATTGATATTGCTGATCCAAAATGCCAATCCCCAACTGACATAAATTCTTGTTCAATTAAGTTACCTATTAGGTAGAATTGTCCTCCACCTAAAAGTTTTGAAATTACGAATGTTGATACAGCTGGCATAAACACCATAGTTATCCCTGATATTACTCCAGGTAAACTAAGTGGGAATATAACTTTTGTGAAGACTTGGAAGTTGTTTGCTCCAAGGTCTTTCGCTGCATTTATTAAATCTTGGTCCATTTTTGATAAAATCGTATGTATTGGAAGTATCATAAATGGCAAGAAGTTGTAAACCATACCTAATAAAACTGCTGCATCAGTATATAATATATTGATTGGGCCAAGGCCTACCATTCCAAGTAAAGTATTTATAAATCCGTTTTTTCCTAATATCGCAGACCATGCATAAGTTCTAAGTAAGAAGTTCATCCACATTGGTAATATGCATAACAAAAGAAGTGTAGCTCTTCTGCTTGGTTTTGCTTTCGAAATTATATAAGCAGTTGGATATCCAACTATTAAACATAAAACTGTTGATATAAACGCTAAAACTAGTGATCTTCTAACTACTTTAAAGTACATTACGTTGAAGAATTTATCGAAATTGTCCAGTGTGAACATATATCTTCCATCTACTTGTTTTGTAAAACTGAAGAAGACTATTAATATTAGCGGTATAACTATGAAAAGCACGCTCCATATAGCATAAGGAGTGGCTAATCTAGATTCAGATTGTTTTCTTTTCATCGTTTTCACTTTCCTCCTCAAATTATTCATCAATCAATAAACTACTGGTCGCTTACCTTTCTCATTATGTGTATATCTTCAGGATAGATATCCATACCTAGCATGCTTCCTTCTTCTGCCATCTTTGTACTGTGTATAAACCAAGTGTTTTCGTTCTCTTGTACAGCCATTTCATAATGAACACCTTTAAATACAACAGATGTAACTAAACCTTTTAGCATACCTTTATCTGCATCGACCATTTTGATATCTTCTGGTCTTATTACTACTTCTATATTTTCATTTTTCTCAAATCCATAATCTACACATTCAAATTCTCTTCCACAGAATTTTACTCTATAATCATCAAGCATAACACCATCAACTATATTACTTTCACCGATAAATTTAGCAACGAATGAGTTTTTCGGTTCGTTGTATATATCTTCAGGGCTACCCATTTGTTGGATTTTACCTTTGTTCATAACTACGATTGTATCAGACATAGTAAGTGCTTCTTCTTGGTCGTGAGTTACGAATATGAAAGTTATTCCTAATTTTTGTTGAATTTTCTTAAGCTCTCTTTGCATCTCTTGTCTTAATTTTAAGTCAAGCGCTCCTAAAGGTTCGTCTAAAAGTAATATTTTTGGCTCATTAACTAATGCTCTTGCGATTGCGATTCTTTGTTGTTGCCCACCACTAAGTGAGTCGATTGAACGTTTTTCAAATCCTTCAAGCGCAACAAGTTTAAGCATTTCTTTTACTTTTACGTCTATAGTCGCTTTGTCCATCTTCTTTATTTTTAACCCAAAAGCTATATTTTCATACACATTCATATGAGGGAATAAAGCATACTTTTGGAAAACAGTATTCACTTGTCTTTCATAAGGAGGTGTATCATTTACATTTTCACCTTCAAACATAACTTCACCCTCGTCTGCATGTTCAAAACCAGCGATTATCTTTAAAGTCGTAGTTTTTCCACATCCAGAAGGTCCTAATAAAGTTAAAAATTCATTTTTCTTTATATCAAGATTTAAATTATCCAAAACAACAAGATCTTCGTATTGTTTTGTTATGTTTTTTAATTCAATAATATTTTCTGACTCAACAACATTTGAATTGTTTTTATTCGTTGAATTCATATTATATATACACCTCTTTCTATTTTTATTTATCTTCCTAATTATTTTAGTTTCATACCTAAAAAGACGGCGGTGTACTAACCCATATCACCTTTGCCGTAGTTTTTCCAGGATTAGAAATATAATGATTCATTCTTGGTTTAAAGTAAAAACTTTCGCCTTTTTTAACCTTGTTAACTCTATCGCCCAAATGAAGCAGAATATTTCCGGCCACAACATAACCAAATTCCTCACCTTCATGAGGTTTCTCTTCTTTATATTGCCCGCCTGGATATAAAGTTATTATAATCGGTTCCATCATGTTCTTTTGTGAATTCGGAATCAGCCACTTTAAATGGTACTTAAGCTCCTCATCCTCAGTTTCAAACATGTCTTCCTTTTTAAAAGTTATTCTCTCTGGATCGATTTCATTGAAAAACTCTCTTAAATTTGTACCTAAAATTTCTAAAATATCAATCAAAGTCGCTATCGATGGTGATGTAAGGTTGTTCTCAAGTTGCGATATAAACCCCTTCGACAGCTCACATCTATTAGCAAGTTCTTCCTGGGTTAACTGTTTTTCCATACGCATACTCTTTATCTTACTCCCAATATCCATACCTAAGCCTCCTATAATTTTTATATATTAATCTTATTAAAAGTAAACATTTTTCTTATATTGTTAAACTTTTTCGATGTAATTCTAAACTCAAAGTTTAAAATTACTAAACACACCATTGATATTATATATCAAACTTAACCAAAATTCAACTTTTTTATCAAAAAATATATTTTTTATATAAAACTTGAAAATCGCCTAAATTTCAACGTTTTTAAACTCAGTTTTGGTTAAATATATTCATAATATTAATTTTATAATTTAGTATATGTAACTTTTTTTAATTAATAATCAAAACTCACCACAAATTTAAAATTTTACCACGAATTTATAAGTTCAAAATTTAACTTTTTAAAATTTTGCCCTTTGTTAACTATTTTTACCAATAACTGTTATAATATTATTGCAAATATATACTTTTTAGGAGGTCTAAATTATGAAAGTTTTATTAATAAACGGAAGTCCAAAAAAAGCTGGATGCACATTTACAGCTTTAAATGAAGTTGCAAAATCTTTAAATGAAGAAGGCATAGAAACAGAAATATTCCAAGTCGGAGCAAAACCAATCGCTGGTTGTATCGGATGCGGTTCATGTCGAAAAACAGGTAAATGTGTATTTGACGATGTAGTAAATGAATGTATGCCAAAAGCAAAAGAAGCCGACGCTATAATCGTTGGTTCTCCAGTTCACTACGCATCAGCATCAGGAGCAATAACTTCATTTATGGATAGATTATTCTACTCATCAGGTGGGGCTCTACAATATAAATTAGGTGCAGTCGTTGCAAGTGCTAGAAGAGCTGGTACAACAGCAACACTAGATCAACTTACAAAACATTTTACAATATCAAACATGCCAGTAATCAGTTCATGTTATTGGAATATGGTTCATGGAAACACTCCAGAAGAAGTCTGTAAAGATTTAGAAGGGATGCAAATAATGAAAACTCTAGGTAAAAACATGGCTTGGATGTTAAAATGTATCAAAGCAGGTAAAAAAGCTGGAGTTCAAATGCCAGTTAGAGAAGATAAAATTTTTACTAACTTTATAAGATAGATAAATAATATTTATTGTAAATCTCCTCAAAAAAGTGTCGTATTTTGATGATATCGCTTTTTTAGAATATTACTTTTCAACCTTATAAATATTTTATAGTATTAAAAAAACTCCTTTATCTTTATATTGATAAAGGAGCTTTTACTTATTGATTTACTTTTTTATTTACTTGCACTTATAACTGCAGTTTGTATATTATCGAAGAACATTTTATTCTTACTATCTAATATATGAAGACCATCTGTCTCACAATTTATTAAAAATCCGTTAGCATCAACAAATCCGCTTGTTGTATCTATAAATTTAACATTCGATTTTGTATCGCAATGAGCTTTTATACTAGCATTAAATTTGTCGATTCTATTTTTGTTGTAATTTGCAACTGCTGTATCGCTATATCCATTGTACCCTTTCCCTACTGGAAATACCTTTTGGACATAGATAGTTTTTCCTACATATTTGCTAGATAATAAATCGATTAATTTCTTAGTATCTGTGTAATTTGATTCTCTCGAAATTCCGTTTATTCCTATTAATAAAACAACACCTTTTACATTGCTATTATCAGGCATTTGGTTGAAATTTTGTAACCAATGAGATGGGAATGCTCCACCCTTTGCATTTACATAAGAACCTGTAGTGTATTTTTGTATTGTCATTTTAAGTCTACTTGTGAACGAATCTCCAACAAATAGGAAATTATTTAAATTTGTAACTGTTTGAGTTGTTCCAGATTGTGTTCCGCCTAAAACAACATAATTTTTCGAAACAAATGCATAATTATTCTTATATAAAATCTTATACCAAGATCCAGTATCGTCAACTATTTGAACTGTCTCATTTTTATATAAAAGTCCTAATTTGGCAGAACTTGTTGTCGGTTGCTGTCTAACATTTAAAGCATCAGCTGTAACAGTACCTGTTTTTTTGCTCTCACTTGGTTTTTCATTGTTGTTTGAGTTATTACTTCCGTTGGAATTTCCCGAATTATTAGAGTTCCCATTATTCGAACTTCCATTATTTGAGTTTCCACCGCTTGAACTATTGCCATTGTTGTTTGAACCATTGCCAGTGTTTGTTGTCGATATATAATTTTTAGACACATATCCAGCACTTCCATTATAAAGAATCTCATACCAATTCGATTCTTTGCCCATAATATATACTTTTTGTCCCTTGGCTATAACACCTCTTGATGAATATGAACTCGATGGACCACTTCTTACATTTAGATATGTACAATTTATGACTGCTCCCTCATCAATCACATCATCGTAAATACTAGTTACATACTTACCTGAAACGTATCCATAAGATGTCTTGTATTGAACCTTGAGCCAATCTCCATTTTTTTCGATAATCTTTATAGTACTTCCCTTTGAAAAACCGCCTAAAATAGCATAACTCGTCGACGGACCACTTCTTATATTTAACGAAGCTGTAACCGTCCCCGATACATAAGTATCAGCATAAACCATTTCCTTAAATCCAATTGTAATAATAAAAGTCAATGATATAACTAGAGAAATTAACTTTTTACTCATAACCTTCCCCGCTTTCCTTTTTACCTTTTTGTAATTTATAATTTTCAAATACAATTTTGTATTATTTTTACAGTAAACTATTATACATTATTTTTATTCATTATGTACAAAAATAAGTACTTTTTATGTATTATTTTCTATAATCCAACATTTTTTCCTTTATTTATATGTAAACTTTGTTAGTTTTTATTTAAATATCAGATATTTTATCTATAAATATATTATTTTGTTATATAACCTTTATGTAAATAATGTTTATATTATCTTCTTTTATAATTTCACCCTCTACCTTATCTCATCACTATAATTATCCTATCTTGCTTTATAACCTATTTATTTTAATAATTATTTTGATAAAAACAAATAATCCATGTATAATAGGGATATAATAATAGGTAGTACTTTGCGGAAAAGGAGAAAAAACTTTGATAAAATTAGGTGAATACAATAAATTAATAGTAAAAAGAGAAACGAATTTCGGGTATTTCGTTGGTGAAGAAGGTGCAAACTCAAATGATGACGTATTACTTCACAACAGACTTCTTAACAAACAAAAAGTAGCAGTTGGTGATGAAATAGAAGTTTTCATATATATGGACTCAGAAGGTAGACTTTCAGCTACTTTAGAATATCCAAAAGCAAAATTAGGCGACATCGCATACTTAAAAGTAGTTGCCCATACTAAAATAGGAAGCTTTGTGGACGTTGGACTTCCTAAAGATATATTAGTTCCTTTCAAACAACAAACTTTTGAAATGACTAAAGGTGAAAGATACTTATTCTACATATACCTTGATAAAACAGGAAGATTAGCAGCAACAACTGACATTTTCCCATATTTATCAACAGAATCTGATTACAAAATCGGCGACACTGTAGGAGGTATAGTATACGGATTCCAAACAAACAACACAGCTATGTTATGTGTCGATAACAAATATGATGCGATAATATTAAACAACGAATACTTCACTGAATTAAAAATAGGTGAAAAACTAGAAAACTTAAGAGTTATAAAAGTATATGAAGACGGAAAATTAGGACTTTCACCAAGAGGCGAAAGAGCGACAGAATTAGACACTCTTGAAAAAGCAATAATGAGTTACTTAGAAGGTAACGACGGATTCATGAGATTTAACGATAAATCTTCACCAGAAGAAATAAAAACAGTATTTAATTCAAGTAAGAAAAACTTCAAAAGAGCACTTGGTGTTTTAATGAAGAAAAACCTTATAACTCAAGACGCAGACGGATGTCATAGAGTTTAAGATTTTTTATATCTAGATTTTTTATAGCTAGACTATTTATAACTAGATTATTTATAAATTACAACTTATAACTAAATTTTTTATAAACTACAAATTTTTAAATTATAACTTAGCTTATATTTTAAATTAGCTAACTACAAAAGGATGCTAGAAATAGAGTTTGTCTATTTTTAGCATCCTTTTTTATAACACACCTTTTTATAGCACATAGAAAATTATAATTATTTTAGCACTTTACACAGCAAGCGCTATAACCTTCAAAAAATCTATATTTTTTAGCTTCTTTATTATAAGTATTTTTTATTTTGATATATTAATTATCACTAAATAATAACTTATAATTATACTTAAATACTTTCTTATACCTCTACATAACTTTATCTAAATTAGCTTTATCTAATCCTAACTTATCTAAAGTCAATCCTTCAGCATAAAAATCAGTTTTTAGAAGGCTAGACGCAAGCACAATTATTGCATCTATATTAGGTGTTGGAACACCTAAGGCTTTACCTAAATCTGACCAGAAAACTAATCCTGTTGATATATCTTCTGTAAAATAACGTGAAGTAACACTAGTAGGCCCTTTTATTTGTGTAAATACTTCACTAGTATTAAAGTGTTCTTGTAGAGTTTTTTCATCTTGTGAAAAATATCCTCTGTTTTGTCTTGCTTCTAATGCACCCTCTACTTCAAAACCAAGTGCTCTACCAAGAGCTATTCTCTCTTTTTCAACTGCTTCTAATACATTTATAGTATGCTCTGTTATACCCTCTCTATATAGCCAGAACTCACCACCAGAAAAGTCTATTCTTCCAGCATTTAATAGACATGGTCCTGGATGAACCTCTGGATTTCCATTTTCTAAATTGACTTGTAGTATATTTTTAGCCAATACAAAACAATCATATAATTTTTTACACACTTCGAATACTTCTTCATTATCACTAGATGGATAAGCTGCTAAATATACCTTTTTCGCTCTTAAATAAAGTTCTATTTTTGCAGACTCCACTATTGCCCTTGTTCCATATGTTAAAGTATTTGTTTCAGCTATTTTGAAACGCTTGTTTATTCCCATTTCTTTAGCTTCATTTATAAATCTAACGGGAGCCATACATGCTGCACAATTTATAAGTATAATTTGATCTTCATTTACAACAGGTGCAAGTATTCTCGCAAAATACTCAATTGCAACTCCTGGAGCAACTACCATTACGACCTCTGCTCCTTTTATAACTTCATTTATATCATCACTAATTAAATCTATCTCAATAAATTTACCTTTTTCACCTTCAGAAGACCCTATTTCACCCTCACAAAGATATAGCCCGCCTTCTTTTTTTATAAAATCTAAGTCCTTACAAAACTTATCACTTTCGAATAAACTTACTTCAAATCCTCTTTCTTTCAAATCTGCACACGCAGTAAGTCCTCCATTACCTGCTCCGACTATTGCTACTTTCATCCAAAATCCTCCTAATGTTTTCGATTAAAACTATCTTTAGTATTGACATTATTTTTTATCTTAATCAATTTTTAATTTATTTTTACCATTTTTTTATGTACTCAATAAAAACACTTCCATTACTATATAAAATTAATATATCAGTTAGTTGCATTTTTGTATCACTTGCACTACTATTCATAATACAAAAGTAAATTATTTCCACAGAAATATTTTTGACTCAATGACAGGTCTAAAGCCTAAAAAAGAATAAAATTAAACTTTGCATATAATGAAGAAAAAATTTTTTAAGATTTTTTCATTTTTCATGTTTAAAAATTTTAAATAAGTTAATACTCAAGAAAGGTGGTCAATTAAATGCTGCTCTTTAGAATTATAATGATTTCGTGTATGTTAATTGTGTTTATCGTGATGTTTGCGACTTTATCTTCTGCAAATAAGCCAAAGAAAAATATGTTTATGGCTGTAACTCTACCATATGACGTTTTAGAAAGTGATTTTATAAAAGAAATTCAAAAGGAATATAAATCTCTCTGCAATAAAGTCTACATTATTATGTTACTTACTGCTATTCCCTGTATATTCCCATTTTGGATTTTTAAAAACATAACTGTATATATATTTTATATGTTAATCTGGTGTTTAGTTTTTTCATACTATGGAATTATTCCTTTTAAACTTATGAACCGTAAAGTAAAGGCCGAAAAATCAAAAAATAACTGGTTTGTAGGTGAAAAAAAGGTTGTCTACTGTGATATAAAAACAACTATGCTAAAAAATAAAATGCCAATAAGTAATAAATATTTTCTGATACCACTTTTAATAAGCCTCTTCCCACTTATAATAAGCTTAAAAAATATGTCATCAGAAAATATAGTATTTTTAATTATTTCAATACTAAATATAGGTTTGATTATTTTTATTTTCTGTATAACAAAACAATACAATAAATCAAAACTAAAAACTTATAGCACAGACTCTGAAATTAATTTTATCTTAAATAAGACTGAAAAACGCATGATGTCAATTTATTTTTTAATCAACGCTCTTGTAGAGTCAATTTTAATTTTAGTTATTTATTTAATGATTTTTGATTATATAAATGTTGAATTCTTTAATATTTATATAACCTCCACTATTATACTTTCAAGTGCTGTAGCTCTTGGATTGATATATATTAAGAAAAAGATAAACAAATTAGATGAAGAGTTATCATCTCAAAATAAATCCTCAGAAATTATAGTTGATGACGATGATTGCTGGATTGATGGAATATATTATTATAACCCTAATGATTCAAGTAAAATAGTAAGTAGTCGCTTTGGATATAATATGACTTATAATATAGCTACTAAGCATGGATATTTTATGGCTAAAAAATTAGATAAAATAGTATTAGGCGCTACATTTTTACTTATGATAATCCTAATGCTTCCTAGTGAGTTTGCAACTAGTTCTATTTCATTTAATGATAATTCCCCTAATATAAGTATTTCATCTTTCCCTTATTCTTATGACTTAGATTATAACGATATCGAAAGCATAACTATAACAAATGAGCCGATTTCATTTAAACTTAGAACTAACGGGATAGCTACTGATACAAAATATATCGGTAATTTTAAAAGTGATAAATACGGAAAATGTAGGGTATATCTTTACTTTGATGGTGAAGATAATAACCCTAAATATATAGTAATGAAATTAAAAAACAATAAATTTGATTACCTAATCTACAATACAAAAGACGATAAACAAACAGAAAAAATTTATTCTAAACTTCAAAAAAACCTTGATTGATTCCATAAAAAAATAAGATGGCTATAACTTATATTTGTGTATAGCCACCTTATTTTAATCTGTATAACTATTTATAAATTTTCCGACTAAAATTTTGCATTTTTCAGTAAGAGCTTTGCATTCTTCTTCTTTTAAATGAACTAATAACTCTCCATGATCGCTATCTTTCAATTTAAATACTAAAATTTCATCATCATATTCTTCATCTATAGAATCTAAAGAAATTTCATCTTTAAGTGGTGATAACATAATATAACGTTCGCCTTCAATTTCTATTGAAAATATTTTTTTGAAAGTAGTCTCAACGCCATCTTGATTCCATAAAACAATTGTATTTTCATCCATTATAATCTCCTCAATTTCATCTAGATATTACTTGATGCAAATTGTACAGTTAACCTATATTTATCATTTTGTACAAAATTACATCCTTATAGATTATATGATGACAAAAATAAAAATATGTTATATTCTAGCTACACCAGTTTCTCTAGCTGCTTTAGCAACTGCAGCTGATACTTCTTTTCCAACACGTGGATCGAATGCATCTGGTAATACGAATTCTGTTGTTAATTCGTCATCTTTTATTATTTTTGCTATTGCATATGCTGCTGCGACTTTCATTTCTTCGTTGATTTCGCTAGCTCTAACATCTAGTGCACCTCTGAATATTCCAGGGAAAGCAAGCACATTGTTTACTTGGTTAGGGAAATCTGAACGACCTGTACCAACTATAAATGCTCCACCTTCTTTTGCTTCGTCTGGGAATATTTCTGGAGTTGGGTTTGCCATAGCGAATACGATTGATTTTTCTGCCATAGTAGCAACCATCTCTTTTGTTAACATTTTTGGAGCAGAAACACCTATAAATACGTCTTTTCCTTTTACTATGTCAGCTAATTTTCCATCTTGGTCATTTTTATTAGTAACTGCTAACATCTCTTTTTGAGCCCAATTTAATCCTTCTGATTTTGAAGATAATGCCCCATTTATATCACATAAAACTATGTCTTTTACATTTAAATTTAATAACATTTTTGCAATCGCCATACCAGCAGAACCAGCACCGTTGATTACTATTTCTAAATCTTCTATTTTTTTACCAGCAAGTTTAGCAGCATTGATTATCCCTGCTGAAACTATTATTGCAGTACCATGTTGGTCATCATGGAAAACTGGTATATCTAATTCTTCTTTTAATCTGTTTTCAATTTCGATACATCTTGGAGAATTTATATCTTCTAAGTTTATTCCCCCGAAAACTGGTGATATTAATTTTACTGTTCTAACTATTTCATCGATATCCATAGTATCTACACATATTGGGAATGCATCAACACCAGCGAATTCCTTAAATAGTATTGATTTTCCTTCCATAACTGGTATAGATGCAGACGCACCTATGTTTCCAAGTCCTAAAACAGCAGTCCCGTCAGATACTACGGCAACCATATTTGACTTGCAAGTATATTTATAAACATCGTCTTTGTTTTCTTTTATTTTTAAGCATGGAGCAGCAACCCCTGGAGTATAAGCTGTTGATAAGTCATCTTTTGTCGAAACTCCAACTTTACTTTGTATGCTCACTTTTCCTAATTTTTCTTCGTGCATTTTTAATGCTAATTCATTAAAATCCTTTTTTGACATAACTTCCTCCGATTTTCAATACTTTATGTATATTTCTATTTTATTTTGATATTTATAGCGTTAAATTATATCTATGCTATATTTATTTTTCAATTTAATTTTTCATATAAAATTTATACATTTGTAGCTTTTGCGTATTCTTGTCTTCTGTCGTAAATATTATTTCCTTCGCAATCAATCGCCACAATAACTTGTAAATCCTCAACTTCAAGTCTTCTGACTGCTTCGGCACCAAGATCTTCATAAGCTATAACTTCACATTTTTTTATTGAATTTGAAATATAAGCACCTGCCCCGCCGATTGCAGCAAGGTAAACAGCTTTATATTTTTTCATTCCTTCGATTACTACATCGTTTCTCTTTCCTTTGCCTATCATTATTTTTAGGCCTTTTTCCAAAAGAGGAACTGTTAAATCATCCATACGATAACTTGTTGTTGGCCCTGCTGAACCTATGATTTCACCTGGTTTGTTTGGTGCTGGCCCAACATAATAAATCGCCTGTCCACAAACATCAAAAGGAAGTTCTTTTCCTTCTTTTAATGCAGCGACCATTCTTTTATGAGCTTGGTCCCTTCCTGTATATAAAACGCCGCTTATTTTAACAACATCGCCACATTTTAATTTTTCGATATCTTCACTTGTACATGGAGTTTTTAATTCAATCATAATTTCCCCCTCAATATTTTTATAAAAACCCTATAACACCACGCTTTTATGTCTTGATGCGTGACAATTTATATTAACAACAACTGGTAGACCCGCGATATGGGTTGGGAAAGTTTCGATATTTACAGCAAGTGCTGTTGTTCTTCCACCCAATCCTTGAGGCCCTATGCCTAAGTTGTTTACAGCTTCCAACATCTCTTTTTCCAAATCTGCAATAAATGGGTCTTCGTTGTGCTCCCCGATTTCTCGTGTTAACGCTTTTTTTGCAATTTGAGCACATTTATCCACTGTTCCGCCTATCCCAACACCTACAACTATCGGCGGACATGGGTTTGGCCCAGCTTCTGACACAACATCTACTATAAATTTCTTAATTCCATCTAGTCCATCAGACGGTTTTAACATTTTTAATTGACTCATATTTTCACTACCAAATCCTTTTGGTGCATAAACTATCTCAATTTTATCTCCCTTAACCATATCATAATGAATTACTGCTGGTGTGTTGTCTTGAGTATTAACCCTATGTATTGGACTTACGACAGATTTCCTAAGATATCCATCAGTATATCCAAGGCTAACACCTTTGTTTATAGCTTCTGTCAAAGTATCTCCTTCAACTCTTACATCTTGACCAACTTTGACAAAAAACACTGCCATGCCTGTATCTTGGCATATTGGAACTTCTTTTTCACATGCTATTTTTGCATTTTCGATTAAAATATTTAGTACGTCTTTCCCTAAATCACTTTCTTCATTCTCAAGATTTTGTTTAAAAGAATCAACAACATCTTTCCCTAAGAAAAGATTACCTTCTATACATAAACGCTTTACTTCCTCAGTAATCTGAGCAGAATTAATAACCTTCAAGCGAACATACCTCCTATATTAATTTGTAATTATTCGTCTTTCTATATAACTTTATCATTATTCAGGGTATAAAACAAGGTTTTTGAAAGGTCCAATATGGAAATAATTATTATGTCTAAAAAAAAAGATATCACAAGTGTTTATCTTGTAATATCTTATTTTTTCATTAATGTATTACATCTGCATACTCAAAATTAGTCACTTCTTGTAAATCAGCAGGTTTTAATTCTATTTGATATCCAATTTTGCCTGCACTTACAATTATAGTATCTAAATTTTGTGCTGTTTCATTAACAAAAGTTCCGTATAATTTTTTCATTCCAACAGGAGAGCACCCTCCTCTTATATATCCTGTAACTTTATTTATATCCTTCACGTGGATCATCTCCACATTTTTTTCACCAGCTGCCTTAGCCGCTTTTTTTAGGTCAAGGTTTTGGTCAACAGGTATCACAAAAACATAATATTCCTTGCTGTGCCCCTGAACTACAAGCGTTTTATAAACTTGATTTACATCTCTTCCTATCGCATTTGCCACAGTAATTCCATCTACATGTTCGCCGTCTGTTTTGTATGAATGAGTCTCATAATCTATTTTATTAGAATCCAAAATTCTCATTGCATTTGTCTTTACCTTCTTTGCCATATTTCCTCCTAAAAAATCTCTATCTATTTAATCTCATCTGTCGTTGTTTTTTTCTTAAAACTTAATTTAAAATAAGCAAAAGCACCAACCGCAAATGATACTATTGTAAATATTGTTTGGTTGATATTTGTCCCTTTTGATATGAAATAAAGGGCTACTGAGCAATAAATCATTGCCATAATTATATATGTTATAACATTTGATAAACTATTAGTTTTCGATTTGAACATATTAAACACCTCCCAGCGATATGTCACTTAAATGGATTTACCATTTTCAAGTATTTCTCATTATATTTAGAAAATAATTCTCATATCATTTATTTTATCTAAAATCATATGAAAAGGTTCCAAATATATTTTCATAAAACTAATCTATATTTATAATACACCATATAGCTTACGAAATCCTTAAAATTTAGTATATTAATTTATACCTATTTTTGCATTTCAAAAACATATTTTGGAATATATTTATATATTATAGCACTTAATGTCTGAATTTACACAAAAATGACTGTAAAAAATTTATTAAAATTTTACAGCCATTTTTTGATTATATACTATTTATTTTTTAATTTATTTTGATTTGATTTTGTTACATTTTATTGTCCTTGATCATTTGATATCTTTTTTAATTTAGTATATATATCTCCATCTTTATTTTCGCTAAGTCCCCATTTTTCTGCAAAAACACCATGTTTTGCTTGAACTAATTCAGCATTTGCAACTACTTTTATTTTTTTACCTTGATATTTATTCATGTCAACATTGTCATTTAGTCCATTAAAATATATTCCTTCCTCTGCAAGCTTCACTATATCGCCATTTTTAACACCTTGTGTATAGTAGTAATATCCATCGCTACCTTTTAGCCAATTATCACCAGCATTTTTTATTGGTGCAATATCTGTTTCTGCTGTCTCAGAATCTGCACAATAAATATCAACCTTCACCCTAATCAAACTCACTGCACTAGATGTTATATCCATAGTCACTCCATTACATATCTTATCCTGAGGCACCAAATTTTGTGACTCAGAAATTTGATTTACAGTTAATGTACCAGCAACAGTCATAGCTTGATTTTCTGCTGATTCCTTACTACCATTCCAACTAAAGAAATTAAACCCAAACCCAATTGACACAGGTACTAAAATCGCCAATAAAACAATTAATACTTTTCTAAATCTTTTCAAAAAAATTCCCCTTTCTTTCACAACCAAATATCCACTTTAGTTTGTTACCCCTTTTAAACTTATAAATATTTGAAACCTAAAATTTAATTTTCAATTAGCCGCCTAGACTAATCACCTACCATATCCTAAAACTCATTCTGTCTCGATTCAACTTTAACTGCTATTTGGACTTTTTTATCACAAAAATCGACAGCCTCACTATTATTCGGTTTAAATTTTACCTTTGAAATCAATCCATTTTCCAAACCTTGTCCCTGTTTTAAAAATTTTTTGTAATAGTAATATCCATCAGATGATTTTTCCCAATACTCATCATCAAGAACACTGCTATCATTTTCATTACAATACTGAATTTCACAAGAAGATTTGTTAAGCTTGTACACAATTTGAGAATTTTCCTTGTCCAAAATAATTGGAAGAATCGCAACCCTTATATATATGTCACAAGTCCCAGTATTTTCGACATCAAAATCCACATCAACAGATGCCTCATTATTTTCATCCAATGTAAGCCCGCCATCTGCATCGATAAGCTGTTGATCCATAGAATTGCCCATAAGTTCAAAATCAATCTCACTGATTTGACCTTGCTTTTCATTAGAAAATCTATCATAAAAAACAGCATATAGCTCTCCATAATTCAAACTAACCACCCCAAAAAACATAATTGCCACTATAGCTGCCAATATTTTTCTCATTTTATCACCTTAGTTTCATTAAATACTCAGAAATTCATTTGATATTTTATGATTTAACTTATAAATCCTTAGATTTATCTAAAACATTAATATTTATTTTTCCTTGTTTATTTTTGTAAAAATACGGATTGTTCTTTTTCTTTAATTGAATTTCAATGTTACCAGTATAATTTTCAATAGATTGTTGATTTAAAAAGATTTTATTTTGAATTGAACGTTTAGATGTAGTACTATTAACCACCTCATAATCCTGTGGCACAATTAAATTTATATAATGCCACTCACTTATATTTAGATTTTTTACACTATATGTATGCCCTGGTTTTATCGATAAATTTGCAAATCCTTTATCACTACTAATGTTCACCAAAAATTTTTCCTCATTATTAGAATCCTGATCACCATTTTGAATAGTACATTTTATATTTAAAACACCACAGTCCTTGCTAATTGGAACCTTCATATCTTTTTCAACATTTATAAATTCCAACTCATCTCGAATATAATTAGCCCTTACACTTCCGACACAAATAATACTATTATTTATTATGTCTGCTTTAGAAACAGTATATTTTAAACTGTCCGACATAATTGTTATTCTGCCCCCAGGTTCCAGACTTTTAAGTGCGCTTATATCATATTCTTCAGAAGTATCTCCATTTTTATAACACCTTATATCATCGGTTATGGTATTTTCGTTATATATAAAACTATCCGTACTTATATTTAAACGTATAGTTCCTGCATTTTTATTCGTGTTTAATTTTGTAAAACCTAAATTTTTCAATGTATATTTATTTGAATTATTCTGTATATCAATCCTAACATAAACTTCATCACCATTTGTTGGGCGATAATCATCATCAAAATAAACAACTTGTCCATCTTTTTTCCTATTTTTGTATTTATAAAGCTTCATACTTATTTCCATTTGAGGCATCTCAATAATATATAAATTTATTTTGGAAAATCCACAAGAATTATTTTTCAAACTATCACTCGTTATAAAGTTTCCGATTAATATGTCTATAGTATTTTCACCCATTACTAATTTTTCCTCTAGATCCATCTCCATTAAGGTACCTTTTATTTTACCTGCATTTTCACTTAAATCCTCCATATGTATATGATAACCATCTGTATGATTTGATAATGAATTATGATAAGTTGCATTTGAGCAAGTATAACTTGATGTATTTTCATAATCTATGTCTTTACTATTTAATCTCTGCTTTTCAAGAAGACGCCTAGTTTCATAATTTATATTAGTCGTCTTTTTATTCAAAAATACACTAGCGACGTTATTATATGGCATTATAAGCTCAAATCCATATTTATTATCAGCTGGAATTCCAAGCACAGCATATGCATTACCGTCTTGGAGTAATCTTATTTGCTTATCTGTAATCTCAAAACTAGCGCTTAACATCCTCCACTCGATACTGTTTAGATTTCCTTGAGTATCAACACGAGTATGCAAGTCCCATGTAATCTTGCCTTCATTATCCCATTTTATAGGTTTGTCCGATTGTAAATATCCATACAGGTCATCAACGCTATAACTAATTAATTCATTACTAGTTCCAGAATTAATCATTGTCCTCAACACCTTATTTCCACTAACTTCACTCTCTGACTTATCCGTATCTACATTTATATTCTCAGTTTTATCACTGCTACTAGATACATCCTTTATTGTCCTAAGTTTTAAATAGTTCTTACCATCTTCTTTTACATTTTTATACAAACCATCAATACTCTCAACATCCTCCGCCGAAATCCCTTCATTAAGCTCAACCCTATCGCTATGTGAATTCATCTTCTTTTCACCATCACCAATTTCCTCTGGCTCCCTCGTCTTTGTCCAATTTGTAAGCTCAACTTCTGTAACACCCAAAGGCAAATTTCGCTCGGCCTGGATATTTTGAAGATTATCATATGTAATAAATACAAAAACCGTCATAATACAAACACCTATTGCGAATCTTATCCTGCTCTTGATTAAAAACACCTCCTTTCTATATATTTTTATTTTCTAGGACAAGCTTAATTCATTATATGGGACTTATTTTTTATTTATTCCACTTTTTTATAAATTTTTTTCATAAAAAAACTAGGTTGATACATTATTTGTATTTCAACCTAGTTTATTACTATAAAACACTTATTTTTTTCTTATACTGACCATTATTTTTTATTTTAAATTGACTATTATCGCCTTATCTTTGTATCTTTTAGCAACACTACCCCCTTCAGTTAGTTTGATTGGTGTGATTTTTACATATTCTATTTTTCCTGTATCTATTTTATTCCCATCTTGGTACAAATCTTTTTCCGATACTAAATTAATATATTTATTTTTGCCATCTACATAAGATGAATCTCCACCAACACCCTCTAATATAAGATTGCCCGCTTGGTCAACAGCTTCTATAGATATATTATTTAAAAAATCTTCGCTCCCTGTGCTTTCTGCATCAAGATAAAGTCTTGCATATAGTGGTGATATTCTCAATTCTTTAAACTTAAGTAAAGTAGTTTTATTATTTTCTTTTATTTCAACTTCTTTATCTATATTATAAACTTTTGTTCTCTCTTCCATTTCCTTTGCATTTATAGTGAAGTTAAATTCCCAATTTCCCCTTATTGAACCTCCCACACTATTTCCTGCCATTTTTTCTATTTTACCAAATACCACCTCTACATCATGATTTTTACTTTTATCCAAGTTCTCTAAAACATTATTATCTTCGTAACTTGTTGACTCTATTTGAAGTTTAGTTAAGAAGTCTATATTATCCATCTCTTTAATATCATTTATATTTTCTTCCTCGCTAATCCCAAATGTTTGCATAGCTGAACTCGGTAAAAATTTCTTGCCATCTATATAAATCGCTTTAATTTGTGGCATATAATTAGTTATCATATCATTTTTATCTAGTTCTTTTTTAGAAAAATCCATATTTATATTTAATATAAACTCACCATCTTCAAGCATTGCCTCTTTTAATGTAAGTGTTACATTTTTATCAGATGCACTCTGCTCAACTCCCATTTTATATTCTTCAAATTCGTTCTTATTTGCCCCGAAATAATATTCTATTTTTGAAGTTATACTATCCACAAGTGCCCATGTATTGTCATTAACCAAAATTCCACAACATAACACCAATGTCGCTGCTGCTACTACACACTTTTTTATTCTTCTTTTTTGCTTAACTTTTTCCGCTTTTTTAACCCCATTTTTTATAAAAACATCAACCTCTTCTGGCACTTCTATATTATTAAATTCATCAAACTTCATTTAAATCCCCTCCTTCAAAATATCACTTAAACTTTCCTTTGCCCTTTTCAAATGGCTTTTAACTGTATTTATAGGCACGTCGAGCACATACGATATATCCTCTATCTTCATATCATCAAAATATTTTAAAATAATCACAGTTTTATACTTTGGCTTTAATAAATCAATCGCCTTATATAAGTCTAACTTTTCCTCTAATGATATTGCTTTTTTACTTACTATGTTTTCACTACTTATAATTGGATTTTCATCATCTATATAAATTACTTTGCTCTCTTTTCTAATATAATTTATTGCAGTATTAACTAAAATTTTTGTTATCCACGGCTTGAATTTTTCTTCGTCTTTCAATGTATGGATATTTAACCATGCCTTAAATGAAGTTTCTTGTAAAATATCGAGTGCGGCCTCTTTATCTTTCACATATGTATAGGCTACCTTGTACAAATAGGATTTGTATTGTAGTAAAAGCTCTTCAAATGCTTCCGAATTATTTTTTATTGAATTCTTTTTAAAAGTTTTTTCCTTTCCCCTTATCCTTGAAATAAATTTTATACCCTCCATATTAATTTTCCCTTCTGAAATTTGTTTAATTAATTTTACTTGCTTTTATAATATAAGACAATTAATGTGTTAAAAAAGTTGCACTTTTTTATAATTTTTTCATAAAAAAACTAGGTTGATACATTATTTGTATCTCAACCTAGTTTTTCTATAAAATACTTATTTTTTAATTATTTTAATTCATTAACTTTTCTACTTCACATAAATCAAGCCCAGTTGATTTTGCTATTGATTCTTTATCTAGTCCTAAGTTTATTAATGATTTTGCTATTTCTATAGCTTTATTCTGCTCGCCTTCTTTTCGTCCTTCTTCTCTTCCTTTTTTGATTCCCTTTCTCTCTGCCTCATTCAATGCACTTATCTTATCTCTTAATGTCTTCGCTCTCATCTCATACAATTCTCTCTGAGTATCATCGTTACTCATTTTTATAAGTTCATCCTTTGCTTCTCTTATCTCATCCACACTCATTTTTATACCTTTTTCTTTTCCATTTTAAATTAATTCATTAACTTCTCTACTTCACATAAATCAAGTCCAGTTGATTTTGCTATAGATTCTTTATCTAATCCTAGATCTATCAAAGATTTTGCTATTTCTATAGCTTTATTCTTCTCGCCCTCTTCTCTTCCTTTCTTAATACCCTTTCTCTCAGCCTCATTCAATGCACTTACCTTATCTCTTAACGTTTTGGCTCTCATCTCATATAACTCTCTTTGTGTATCATCATTACTCATCTTTATTAATTCGTCCTTTGCTTCTCTTATCTCATCCACACTCATTTCAAGGCTTCTAACCTTTTCACTTTCTGGGTTTTTCAAGAATTCAATCCATGCTACAAGCATATCTTTTTCATCTGAACCGTCTTCTAGCTTTGGAATCTCTATAAAATGAATTTCTTCTATATCCGATAATTCCTCATTTGTATGTATTTCTTTCATTCTATAAACACTATGGAACATTCTCGTTTTTAAATATTTAAAATTTAATATATTGATGCAAATTGTTCTTTTTAAAAGACTATAATCCTCGCCTTCATTAAGCTGTTCTGAATATAATTTCGACCAGTAATACAAACTCCTTTTTATCATGTTGTACTCATTTTTTAATTGAATTTCTATATTTATTATCTCATTATTGCTAGTTGTCGCTTTTACATCTAATCTTGAAAATTTATCTTCTATATAACCTTTATTTAAATCCGTATTTTTTATCTTTACCTCTGTTATTAAGTCCTTTGGTTTTAAAGTTGCATTTAAGAAGGATATCAGTATATTTGGGTGTTTTTCACTTCCAAATATGTTTTTAAACACAAAATCCATCTTTGGATCTAATAATCCTCTCATATCTTCAACTCCTTTTTATTTTAAATTAATTCATTAACTTCTCTACTTCACATAAATCAAGCCCAGTTGATTTTGCTATTGATTCTTTATCTAGTCCTAAATTTATTAATGATTTTGCTATTTCTATTGCTTTATTTTTTTCACCTTTTTTGATTCCCTTTCTCTCAGCCTCATTCAATGCACTTATCTTATCTCTTAACGTCTTCGCTCTCATCTCATACAACTCTCTCTGAGTATCATCATTACTCATTTTTATCAGTTCGTCCTTCGCTTCTCTTATCTCATCCACACTCATTTCAAGGCTTCTAACCTTTTCACTTTCTGGATTCTTCAAGAATTCAATCCATGCTACAAGCATATCTTTTTCATCCGAACCGTCCTCCAGCTTTGGAATCTCTATAAAATGAATTTCTTCTATATCTGATAATTCCTCATTTGTATGTATTTCTTTCATTCTATAAACACTGTGGAACATTCTCGTTTTTAAATATTTAAAATTAAGTATATTTATACAAATTGTTCTTTTTAAAAGACTATAATCCTCGCCTTCATTAAGCTGTTCTGAATATAATTTCGACCAGTAGTACAGACTTCTTTTTATCATGTTGTACTCATTTTTTAACTGAATTTCTATATTTATTATCTCATTATTGCTTGTCGTCGCTTTTACATCTAATCTTGAAAATTTATCTTCTATATAACCTTTATTTAAATCCGTATTTTTTATCTCAACCTCTGTTATTAAGTCCTTTGGTTTTAAAGTTGCATTTAAGAAGGATATCAATATATTTGGATGTTTTTCGCTTCCAAATATGTTTTTAAACACAAAATCCATCTTTGGATCTAATAATCCTCTCATATCTTCAACTCCTTTTCCTTTTTATTTAGATTATACCATAATAGGTATTTTTTTAATCCTAGATTTCAATTAAAAAAATCATATACGAAAATTATATTTTTACACGATTTATAAATGAATATAATTTCCTATGTGCTATAAAAAAAGTAGGGTTATACCCTACTTTTTTAGTCTATTAGTTTATATCTATCTAGGTCTTCTCTTAGAATTCTTCCCTGATGATTTTCCTCTTCCTGATTTTTTACCGCCGTTATTTCTTCCAGAATTTCTAGTGTCATTTCCTCTTGATGAAGATTTTCTATTATTTGAATTTCTAGAATCTCTGCTGTTTCCCTTATTTCCGTTTGCCTCTTTTTTGCCTTTGCCGTTTTTAGAGCCTTTATTTCCACCTTTTGAGTTACCAAAGTCTCTAAATTCACCTCTTGGTTTTATAAGACATCTTGGTCCAAATCCGATTAAATCCTCTCTTCCCGCTTCGACTAAAGCTTTGTGAACTAAGTCGTAGTTACGAGGTTGGCTGAATTGAAGCAATGCTCTTTGCATTGCTTTTTCTTCTCTCGATTTTGGCACATAAACAGGTTTCATATCTCTTGGATCAAGCCCTGTATAGAACATAGCAGTTGATAGTGTCCCTGGTGTTGGGTAGAAATCTTGTACTTGTTCTGGTTGATAATGTATATCTCTTAAATACTCAGCTAACTCTATCGCACTGTTTAAAGTTGAACCTGGGTGAGATGACATTAAGTAAGGAATTAAGTATTGGTTCATTCCTAATTGTCTATTTATATCGAAATATTTTTGTCTAAATTTCTCATATGTTTCACCAGCTGGTTTTTGCATATAATGAAGAACTTCTTCAGCAACGTGTTCTGGTGCAACTTTAAGTTGTCCACTTACATGATGTTTTATTAATTCTCTTAAGAATTTGTTGTCTTTATCAGCCATAACGTAATCGTATCTTATTCCCGAACGAACGAATACTTTTTTAACGCCTGGAACATTTCTAACTTTTCTAAGCAGTTCTATATAATCAGTATGGTCTACTTTTAAGTTTTTACAAGGAGATGGGTCTAGACATTGTCTATTTTTGCATGCGCCTTTTGTAACTTGCTTATTACAAGCAGGCCCTCTGAAGTTTGCAGTAGGTCCACCAACATCATGGATATACCCTTTGAAATCTGGTAAATGCGTGATTTCTTTTGCTTCTTCTAATATTGATTCATGACTTCTACTTTGTACGGCTCTTCCTTGGTGGAATGTTATTGCACAGAATGAACATGAACCAAAGCATCCTCTGTTGTTTACTATACTGAATTTAACCTCGTTTATAGCAGGGATTCCGCCCATACTTTCATAAATCGGATGATAAGTTTTTGCATATGGTAATGCATAAACTGCATCTAGTTCTTCTCTATTTAAAGGTTTTTCTGGTCTATTTTGAACTAAGTATTTTACTCCATGTTGTTGAACTAGCATTTTTCCTCTGTATGGATCTTGTTCATCGTATTGGATTTTGAAAGCTTCTGCATATTTTCTTTTGTCAGTGCTCACTTCTTCCATTGATGGAAGTAAAACATAATCTCCATAAACCTCATCTAAACTATCTGCTAAATAGCAAGTCCCATCAATAAAGCTTATATATTTTGGATCAAATCCGTCATTTAATGCATTTGCAACATTTACGATTGGCTTTTCACCCATACCGTAAATTAATAAATCCGCACCAGAGTCGATTAATATTGAATTTCTAACTCTATCGCTCCAATAATCATAATGAGCAAATCTTCTAAGACTAGCCTCAATACCACCTATTACGATTGGAACATGTTTGTACGCTTCACGTATTTTATTACAATATACTATTGTCGCTCTGTCCGGTCTATAACCCATTTTCCCGCCTGGTGAATAAAGGTCTTTGTCCCTCGCTCTCTTGCTAACAGAGTAGTGATTTACCATAGAGTCTATATTCCCAGCATTAACTAAGAACCCAAGTCTTGGCTTTCCTAATTTCATAAAGTCTTCTGTCGACTTCCAATTTGGTTGTGCAATTATACCAACCTTGTAACCTTCTTTTTCTAATACTCTAGAGATTATCGCAGTCCCAAAACTGTGATGGTCTACATAAGCATCGGCAGTTACAACTATAAAATCTAATTCATCCCATCCGCGTTCTTCCATATCGGCTCTACTTATGGGTAAAAATTTATTATTCACTGTCTCACCACTTTCTAAATTAAATATCAAAATTTATACTCATCCATTTTACATAATGTAAATAAACTCTTTCTTAACTGACTTATAATTATATCATTTATAAATAGTTTTATCCATAAATAATACACTTCTATCATTGTATTATTTGCCAATTTATATTTAATTAATACAACAGGAGATATATTTTATATATCTCGAACAATAATATAACTTCTTATATTTTATAAAACAAAACTCCCCATGGTATTATTATCACCATAAGGGAGTTTTTATTTTCTCTAAATCAAAATTAATCACTATTTTTATTTATTATTTTTGAATAAATAAATTATCTAATATATTGTACTGCATTTTCTTTTCTAGGCGCAGTTTTTCCTTCCATATCTTTGTATCCAAGTAATACACAGTGTAGTGGAGTGTATCCTTCTGGTAAGTTTAATTTAGCTCTAAGTTCCTTAGCTTGTGGTCCCATAAATGCTAAGCTCACAAGTTCTACCCAACAAGAACCTATATTTAATGACTCTGCGGCGATTAACATATTTTGAGTTGCTGCTGAACAATCCATTACTTTTGATCTTTCTTCATCTTTTCCTGAAACTAAGATAACTGTTGGCGCATAGTAGAAACAGTTGTATTTTTCATTTTCACCAATCCTTTTTAGAGCCTCATTGTCTAAATTTCTAGCTACGTTTTTAGTCGCTTCATTTAACTCAGCTAATATTTCTTGATTTTGTATAACTGTGAAATTCCAGCTTTGTTTGTTTATAGCACTTGGTGCATATAATCCTGATTCAACTATAGCTTGTAATTCTTCTTCTTTTATTTGTTCTGGTTTGAATTTTCTTATAGATCTTCTTTCTTTTATTACATCTAATGTATTTCTCATAGTTTGTCTCCTATTGTTTCATTTTGTCCGTACACGAACGAATAGTTTATAAAAAAAATGCTATTAAAGCACTTTTTTAATGTTTACTAATGCCTTGCTTACACAATCTTTAAATATCTCTCTTTGATTTTCATCAAATCCATCTAACATTGCATCCAAAGCTTCATTTTTTATGTCTTCTAGTTTATTTTTTACATAAACTCCATCATCAGTTAAATTTATATATATATTTCTTTTATCTTCATTAGAAATACATTTACATACTAATCCCAAATTTTCATATTTGTTTATTATATCAGATAAAGAAGATTTTGATATCTTCCCTCTTTCAACTATTTCACTAAATAATAATTGACTTTTGTCCTTTGGAAGTATATAAAATAATAACGAATGATTTTGTAGTATTGGTAGTCCCTCTTCTTTTATTCTCTTTGCAAGAAATTTATTCGATATAGCACCTATCTTATTTATATAACTAAATATACAACCTAATTCCATATCTTAACCCCCATCCGTTCGGTAACGAATAAATTTTAACACCTGCATATTATTTCGTCAAGTCTTTATTCTTTAATAAATTAATCCTAATTATCCAATTATACTCTATACATAACATATATTTTCTCCAGACAAAAGTCATAAATATATTTTTAAACAAAAAAATCCAATACATAACATATTGGACTTTTTACTAATTTATTTTATAAATCTTTTACTACTTTATTATATAAATATTTTAAAGATATCGCACTCATTATAACCGCAGCAACTTCAGCTATTGGGAATGATAACCACACTAGGTCTACATTTCCGAATTTTGATAATATAAATGCCGCTGGTAATAAGAACACTAATTGTCTTACAAATGATACTAGCATACTTAATATACCATTTCCTAATGCTTGGAATGTTGAAGATGCTATTATAGAGAATCCAGCGAATACGAAACTCACACTGATTATTCTAAGTGCTGGAACACCTATAGTTAACATTTGGTCAGATGCGTTGAACATTTTTAATAATGTTCCTGGCATTGCTTGTATTATAACAAGTCCGATTAACATTATTCCTACAGCATAACAAACACCTAATTTAACAGTTTTAACAAGTCTGTCTTTGTTTTTAGCTCCTAAGTTGAATGATACTATTGGAACCATACCGTTATTTAAACCGAATATTGGCATGAATACAAAACTTTGTAGTTTATAATAAGCACCAAATACTGCAACTGCTGTTGATGAGAATGTCATAAGTATTAAGTTCATTCCGTAACTCATAACAGAACCTATTGCAACCATTAATACTGATGGAACACCTACATATAATATTCTACCAATATATTTTTTCTCTAATTTAAATCCTTTTAAGTGTAAATGGATTTCTTTATTTTTCTTAATATTAAGAACTACTGCAAATATACCTGCTATTATTTGACCTATAACTGTCGCAATCGCAGCACCCGCTATACCTAATTTAGGCATACCGAATAAACCGAATATTAATATTGGATCTAGTATAATGTTTATTATTGCCCCAGTTAATTGTGTTGTCATTGATAAAAGTGTTTTACCAGTTGATTGTAATAATCTTTCAAATGATACTTGAGTAAATATACCAAATGAACATATACATACTATTCTTAAATAAGTTGTACCTGAATCAACTATCTCAGCTATATTTGTTTGAGTTTTCATAAATTTATTTACTACAAATAAACCTATACATAAGAATATTAAATAATTTATAAGTTCTAGGAAAATACCATGAAGTGCCGATTTATTAACACCTTCTTGGTTGTGTTGTCCTAAGTTTTTCGAAACGAATGCATTCATCCCAACGCCTATACCTGTTGCCATACCTATCATAAGGTTTTGGATTGGGAATGCCATGGAAACTGCTGTTAATGCATTTTCGCTAAGTTGTGCAACGAAAATACTATCTACTATGTTGTATAATGCTTGAACTAGCATTGAAACTATCATAGGTAACGCCATAGATAATAATAATTTATTTACTGGCATCGTACCCATTTTGTTTTCTTTTTTGATTGACTGTTCTGCTTGAACTGCTTTTTCCGCCATAATAATCCCTCCTATTTTATTTTTTTGTGTTATCTGAAATTTTCTGAAGCATGCTATATACTAAATCTATTTCCTCATCAGAAAAATCTTTTAATAATTGATGTTTATATTCTTTTAAATCTGCATCAACTTCTTCATACTTTTTTCTGCCCTCTTCTGTAAGTACTATTTTATTGATACGCTTGTCAGTTGGAATACTCTCTCTTTTTATGTACCCCTTCTTCTCAACGCAACTTATCATAGTCGAAACAGAAGATCTTCTAATATCAAACATTTTTTCCAAATCCTTTTGGAATACATCTCCATTTTCTGCATTATCATATATACATTTTAGAAAAAATGACTGTATTCCTGTAAGCCCATGCTTACACGCAATTTGGTCAATCTCTCTTTTTATTTGGTTATCAACCTTGTGGATGATACCAAAAATCTCTATTCTATCTATCAAAACTGCACCTCTCCCTTGTTAAGTGCACTAATGTTAGTTAGCTAATGTTAGCCTACTAACGTTAGCACTCTAACAATTTTAGTACTTTTTATTTTCAATGTCAATGGGATTTTTTATTATTTTATAAAGTATTTTTTTCACAAATAAATAAAGATTTATTTATCATAAATACCTTTAAAAAGAACTCTTATTTCCTATCTATTATCAAAAAAAGTTATCTAAAATTATATATTTAATAATAATCTTAGATAACTTTTTATCTATAAATCTAGTGCAAAATCTTTTATTTTGCTATTTGGTTTTGTAATTACAAATCTGTCATCATCCCAAGGGCCTGTAAGCAAGTCTTCCAAATAACTAATTGGATAGTCAAGAATCTTTAAGTTTAACTCAAGTGTATCTGCAATTTCTTTGCAAAGCGGCATTACCTCATCCAAATCATAGCATTTTGTATCTATTACCCCTAGCGATTTGTAGTGATTTAACATCATATCAAATATTTCTTTGCCTGTTTCTTCGCCATACTTTTCAATAGTGTATTGATATTCAACCCAAAGGTTTCTCTCCCCTTCAATCCAGCCTTTAGTTAAAAAATACATTCCATTTTTTCCACCATATTTTCGTCTTTCATCAACAGAACCCAAAAGTAAACTTATACAATCATCAACCTTAGGCATTATAAGCTCTAAATTCTTGCTTTCTACCCCTACAAGTGAATTCCCACAAAGCCCAAACGTCAATATAACCCTGTCATAATCTTGCATATTATCAAGTTCGTCTTGTATATATTTATGCAATTTTTCAGGATAATTATGAAGTCCTGATTCTATCCAATGAATAGGATAATCTATATTATGTTTTTCACATGCCTTTTCAATCTCATGTCTTAAAGTTTTACAAGCTAGTATTGCAGTTTTCAAAGCCATCCCCCCATAAACCAAGTCTATATTATTTATAAAAAATCTAGTTTGTTTCTAAAATAGCTGATATCTCTTTAAAGTCAATGTCTTTTATATTCTTTACTTTTGCTGGCTTTTCATTTTTATCTTTTACTCTCATTCCAAACCAAGTTATATCATACCATTTATCAAATTTATATCCTGTATCTTTAAATATACCTATAAATTCAAATCCCATTTTTTCATGGAATTTAATACTCTTATCATTTGCTGAAGTTATGCATGCATAAATATTTTGTACATTTTGCAATTTAAGTATTTCTATAACTTTATTATAAAGTATTTTTCCTATTCCAAGGCTTTTATAATTCATATCAAGATAAATTGATAATTCAACATCCCATTGAAAAGCTGCCCTTTCACCATATCTATGTGCATATGCATAACCAATTATTTCGTCTTTATATGTACAAACTACATAAGGATATTCTAATGAAATATGTTCAATTCTTCCCCTAAATTCTTCAATTGAAGGAATATCATATTCAAAGGTAATTGCAGTATCAGTAATATATGGAGCATAAATATCAAGTATTTCCTTTGTATCCGATACATCTGCTAGTCTGAATTTTATATCTTTTAATATTTCATCCCTACTTATTGTATTATTTATATTTTCTTTGGTACTCATTTCATATCTCCTAATCTCATTCTCAATTGTCTTATAATTTTAATATACAATTTTTCTACATTATAACATTGTTATTTAAAGATATTATATATACTTATAATTTATAATAGTATCACATCATATGATTTTTAGTAACTAAGGTAATCACAATTTTATATAATATTCTTATTTTTTGCAAAAAGAAAAACCAGCCGCAAACATTATGTTTAACGACTGATTTTTTATTATTTTAAGGTTTATGTTTAATTATTTTATTATTTAACTTTTACATATTTTACAGTACTGTAATTACCATAAACTTTAGTTCCATCAACAGTTTTATAAGCTCTTACTTTGAAATAATAAGTTTTACCTTTAGTTAATCCAGTTTTTGTGTAAGTCTTAGCTGTTGTAGTTTTTACTAGTGAATAATCTCCATTTTTAGATGTTGCCATATAAACTTCATATCCACTATTTCTCGAACTTGTATTTTTCCAACTAATTGTAGCCTTTTTAGTTTTAGTTGATTTAACTGTGACTTTTGGTGTAAGTGGTTTTGTTGTAGCTTTTAATATATCAGAATAAGCTGAGTATTGAGTTTTGCTTCCTGATTTATAAGCTCTTATTTTATATGAATAAGTATTTGAAGATGATTTTTTTGAATCAGTATAAGTTAATGTATTTTTATTACTTATAGTTTTTATTAATTTATATTTTTTACTACTTGTATCATATCTATAAATTTTATATCCTGTGCAATCACTTACTTTGTTCCAAGCTAATTTTACTGATGATGTTGTAGTACTTGCTACTTTAAATCCATTTACTGCTTCAACTTTTCCTGGTGTTGGAGTTGGTTTGTTAAAGTTTGAAACAGCAGTAGATAATTTTTTAGTTGCAGCATCTACTTTTGATTTAGATATTGTCATATCTTTCATAACTTTGTTTGCATTATCATATGCTGATTTAACATCTTTATTTGCTAATAATTTGTTTTTATTTGATGCACTGTTTACTTTTGCAATTTCTTTTGTAAGTCCAACCTGACATATAAGTATAATCAAATTCACCTAGCCAATCACTGTCTTGTCTTCCGTATAAATCGCCTTTTTCTTTTTTGATTTGGTCAGTTATGTATTTTGGAATTTGAGCCTTCTTGCTTTCATCATCTCTGATATATGATAAGTAGAATGTACTTCCAACTAATCCAGATGTATCGTCTACTTTCCCTGTATTTCTATATTCAAGACCATAATCATCTAGTAATCTAGTTAAAATTTTTGCACCATTATCTCCTGAATAAAACGGTACTTTAACTGGTTCAATTAGATATCCTAATCCTAATGTAAACCTTTCAACAGAAACGGTTATATATCCCTTAGGTGTCGCAGCATTTGCTTTTATCGGTGATATAGCTATAGTCGACAATACCATCAACAATGCAACTAATACTGAGGTTATTTTCTTAAAAACTCCACCCTTTTTCCTCATATTATTTCACTCCTTATAATTTTTATTTACTTTTAATTGTAGTTTTTATAAGTGTGACATTCAACAAATCAGGACAATAACTACACTAAAATACTACCAGTAGTACTACTTTTATACTACTTTTTGGATGGTTTATTTAAATAAATAATATAAGAAAAGATAAATATTCACATCAAAAAAGGCTCTCTTCAATAATATTGAAAAGAACCTCTTTTATTACATTTTTAATTATATTCATATTATTTTCCTAATATATATCATCATTAATCCAAATCATGTAAGAATAATCCACATCTTACTTTTGGTTCAAACCAAGTTGATTTTGCTGGCATAATTTTATTTGCATCGGCAACTGCGATAAGTTCTTCGATGCCTGTTGGATACATTGCAAATGCGACTTTCATATCGTTATTTACTCGTTTTTCTAATTCGCCTATTCCACGAATTCCTCCAACAAAGTCAATTCTCTTATCTCTTCTTGGGTCTTTTATACCCAAAATATTATCTAATATATTATCTTGTAAAATAGATATATCTAGAGATTTAACTTCATCTCTAACTTTTGTATATCTTTTGCCAAACTCAATTCTATACCAATCTCCATCTAAAAACATCCCCACATCACCTTTTTTCTGTGGTTTGTAAGGTATGTTTCCTTTTACTTTTTCGACATCGAATTTTTCTGCTATTTTATCTAAAAATTCTTCTTTTGTATTTCCATTTAAGTCCTTAACTACTCTGTTGTAGTCCATGACTTCTAAATCATTTTCTGGAGCTATCATAGCGATATAGTAATTAAATTCTTCATCCCCTGTATAATTTGGATTTGCATCTCTTTTTTCTTTCGCAACATTTACTGCAGATGCTGATCTATGGTGACCATCTGCTATATATAGATAAGGGATTTTATCAAATTCATCTACTAATTCTTTTAAATCTTCTTTTCTATCAATGCGCCAGACTGTGTGGAATACTCCATCATCACTTATAAAATCGTATATTGGAAGTTCATTTTTAACATAATAGTCTATGATTTCATCAACTTTTTCTCTATTTTTATAAGTAAGAAGTATTGTTCCTGTATTTGCATTACAATATTTTATATGATTAGTTCTATCTAATTCTTTGTCTGGCTTTGTATATTCGTGGATTTTTATAACACCATTGATATTGTCGTCAACAGATACACATGCGACAAGACCTGTTTGTGCTCTGCCATCCATGATTTCTCTATAAATGTAAATACATTCTTGTTTTTCTTTTATTAATATTTTTTCATCTTTAAATTTATCTAAGTTTTCCTTAGCTTTAAGATAAACAGCTTCATCGTGTTCATCTACATTATCGTCTAAGTCAACTTCAGCTCTATCAATATGGATAAAAGAATATTTGTTTTCTTCACCCATTTTTTTTGCTTCTTCTCTATTCATAACATCATATGGTAATTCTGCTACCATATCCACATAATTTTTTGCTGGTCTAACTGCCCTAAAAGGTTTTATTATTGCCATTTCTCGTTCCCCCTAATTTTATAATGCTATTTGCTCATCATCTTGAAAATATTCTACTAACATTTCTACTATTTCTTTACTTATTCTATCTTGAGCTTCAACTGTTGATGCACCTATGTGAGGAGTTGGAGACACCATTGGGTGATTAACTAATTCTAGGTTTACTTTAGGTTCTGTTTCATAAACATCCATTGCAACGGCCTCGATTTTACCATTATCTAATGCTTCGATTAAGTCGTGTTCACATACTAGAGCACCTCTAGCGTTGTTTACAAAGTATACGCCTTGTTTCATTAAATCGAATTCTTTTTTAGTTATTAAGTAACCTTTTTCTTTATCATAAGGTATGTGTATAGTTAAGAAATCAGCATTTTTTAATACTTCTTCAAAGCTACAGAATTTATATCTTGTATAACCTTCCATTTTTCCTAATATATCATAATATATTACTTTCATACCTAATGCAGTCGCCATTTTTGCAACTTCTTTACCTATTCTACCTAAACCTATTATTCCTAATGTTTTTCCAAAGATTTCTGTTCCTATATATTTCTTTTTATTCCATTCGCCATCTCTCATAGTCACGTTAGCTATATTTACAAATCTAGCTATTGTGATGATTTGGCCTATTGTAAGTTCTGCTACTGATCTTGTACTTGCACATGGTGTATTCATAACTTTGATTCCCTTTTTAGTTGCGTATTTAACGTCTATGTTGTCTAGTCCTACACCACTTCTTATTATTATTTTTAGTCTTGCATTTCCTTCTAAGGCTTTATCTATTATCTCTTTTGTGATTGTATTTTTAGAACGGATAACTAAAGCGTCAACATCTTGACACATTAATCCAAGTTCTTCACCATCATAAAATTTATCTATTACATCAAATCCTAAGTTTCTTAAATTTTCTATTTGATCATTATTCATTCCATCAGCCACTAATATTCTATACATTTTCATACCTCCAAAATCCCTTTTTATTCTTCGCTTTAATATTCATAATCATTCATATTTAATATTTATAAGTTTTCATACATTAATAAAACTTACTACTTTAAGTTAAAATCCTAATATATCATCAATATTTTTCAATAAATCTCTTATATCGTTTTCTGTATAATCTCCCATGTGTGAAATTCTAAAAGTTTTGTCTTTTAATTCACCGTATCCGTTTGCAATTAAATAACCACGTTTTTGTAGTTCTTCATTTAATTTAGATACATCTATATTTTGGGTATTTTTTACTACTGTTAAAGTGTTGGATAAATGATTTTTATCTGTAAAGATTTCGAAGTGTTCCTCAGCCCAATTTCTAACGATTTTAGCCATGTCTTCATGTCTTTTAAATCTATTTTCTAGGCCTTCTTCTAAGATTTTTTCTAATTGATAATTTAAAGCGAACATGTGTGAAAGGGATGGAGTTGACGGATATTGATAATTTTTCTTTTTGATATACTCATACATTGATAGTAAATCAAAATAAACTCCTCGATTTGGTACTTTTTCGGCTCTTTTTCTAGATTTTTCGGAAAATGTACAAAGTGACATACCAGGTGGTAAGCCAATTGCCTTTTGAACTGATGTGATGCAAATATCTATTCCAATTTCATCGACGGGGATTTTGATTCCTCCCGCGGAACTAACTGTATCTACACAGTAGACGACATCATCGTATTTTTTTAGGATTTGACCAATATCTTCGATTGGATTTCTTATGCCTGTAGAAGTCTCATTATGAGTTACAGTTATTAAATCATATTTGCCAGTTGCAAGTACCTTATCAACCATTTTTGGCTCTATAGCCTGACCTAATTCAACTTTAAATAAATCTGTTGGAACACCATTTGTTATACCCATTTTGTGCCATCGATCTCCAAATGAACCACAGGAGAATACAGCTGCTCTTTTTGCTGTACAACATCTAATGGAGCCTTCCATTAAGCCAGTGCCGGAGGATGTTGATAATAATATTTCATTATCAGTGTAGAATAATTTTTTAGCTTTTTCAGTTATACTTTTTTGAAGTTCTGATGCTTCTTTGCTTCTATGGCTAATAACTGGTGTAGCCATTTTTTCTAGGACATCTTCACTAACATCTATAGGTCCTGGTATAAATAATTTTTTACTCATAATAAGCCTCCTTTCTTGAATAGTTTAAAAATCAATTATCAAAATAATAATTAACTTTATTTAATATTTATAGTATGATTTTTTCCTTAATTTGTCAATATAATTATTCATTTGATACATATAATTTTTTTTATATTTTATCTTTTCAAAAGTTTTTTCTAGTATATTATCACCAAAGTATATGATATTATACGATACGAATCAAACATTCACATACTTTTATTTAGAATAATTTTTATTTTAGTTTTTATCTTAAAAAATAGTTATAATTTTTAAAATATAGCAATCAAATCTTCTATAAATATTTTGCATAAGTATAAATTCATATGATGTGTATAATTATATCCATTTTATTTTAAACTATTCTTATTTTTGTATATATTTTATATTAATTTTAAAATCTTTAACTAAGTTAGATATAATAAGTCCAAAAGAAAAAGTGTACAAATTTTTATGCGATAATTTAAATAAATAACTATAAATATTATTCATCACAAATTCAAAGTTTTGAGTTATAGTTTTGATTCTATTAATAAATTTACTTATTTTAGGTTATAATTATAGATATGGTTAAATTTGTAATATACTGAAGGGAGATAAACATGAAATATAAAGTATTAAAAAAACAAAACAGCTCAAAGACTTGTCTTGTTTGTGGTGTGAAAAATGATTTGGGACTAAAAGCTCGTTTTTATCAATTAGAAAATGGTGAATTAGCCTCTATTTTTAATTCTAAGGAATTTCATCAAAGCTATCCAGGTAGAGTTCATGGTGGAATCTCAGCAGCTATTTTAGACGAAACTATTGGACGTGCAATAAGTGCTAGTGATGAAACTGTTTGGGGCGTTACAGGAAGCTTGGAACTAAGATATAAAAAACCAGTTCCAATTGATTGTGACTTGATAACAGTTGCTAGAGTTACTAGAGATACTAGAAAGTTATTCGAAGGTGAAGGCGAAATTATCCTTCCTAATGGTGAAATCGCTGTTACTGCTAAGGCAAAATACGTTAAAATGCCTATAGATCAAATTGCTGATGAATGTGATATGGCTGAAGAATGGCTTCCTATTCCAGATGATGAACCTGTTGAATATATTGAAATTCCAGGGAGATAATAAATATAGTTTCCTATGTGTTATAAAAAAGCCATCTATATATAGATGACTTTTTTATTATGGCTCAATTAGCCCGTATTTTTCTTTTATTCTATCTAGTTTTTCAATCATCGGCTTACTTATAACTGCAAGAAAAAATACAGTAGCTATTGCATGGACAATATTAAATGGAATTCCGCTCAGATATATCGGTATAATCCCCTCTAATGTCATATTGCTGTATGGGAAAATTAGCCATGTTGCTGTGTCTAATAAAAATCCGTATATGAAAAATGTTGATAGCCCACCGTAAATACATAGACTGATTTTTCTCTTTTGCAATTTACCTTTTTTAAATAAAATTCCCGCGATAAAACCGATTATACCGAAGCTGAACATTTGCCACGGTGTCCAAGGCCCTTGTGCAAAGAAGAAGTTTGATACAAAGCCTGTCATTGCACCGACTAAAAATCCAGCCTCTGCCCCAAAACAGACTGCCGATATTATTACTATTGCCACGACTGGTTTAAACTGTGGTAACATAAAAAATGCGGCACGCCCTGCTACTCCTATTGCTGATAGTACTGCTATTATTATAAGCTCCCTTGCCTGTGGTTTTCTATCTTCGAATACCATAAAAAACGGCAACATTGTACATACTATTATCCCAAGGCTTACTATGTAGTACTTTCTGTCATTTCCCAATGTTATTCCTAAATAAATTATAAGGGCAATTACAACAAGTATCATAAAACATGCCATCAGTGTTCTGTGGCTTAATAATGATGGTAATAAAAAAATATCCATGGCTTGCATATATTCATTTATATTTTGCTTTATCCCCATAAATTTTACATTACTTTCTAATTTTAAGTTTTTAACCTTTATTTCAATATTTTGTCTCAGTGGTCCATCTCCGAATAAAAGTAATTCTGTATTTTTGTCCATTTTATGTATTTCATAAAAAATATCTATTAAAAACTCATGATTTTTCTGGTTTACAAATCTACCTACATGTCCAACTACAAATTTGCCTTCTAAATTTTCTTTTTTTCTAATAGATTTTCTAATTTCTTTATTATAAGAAAATTTAGATGTATCAATTGCATTGTTTAATATTATAACTTTTCCCGAATCCATAAATTTTTTCCCCAAATAACCATCTTCCAGCAAAATTAGAACAAGCAAAAAAACAATTTGGAAACACCTTTGAAAAAGGTCTTAAAATATATTTAATTATATTTCTTTTAAATTCATTATTTCCCGAACTACTATGACTGTGCGCAATTCTTATTTTTACTTTAGCTATTTGTGCAGCACATAAAGGAAAGATACTAAGTGAATTTATATGAGAATGAACTATACTGTATTTATTAGTTTTAAATAGTTTTATAAGAGTCTTCATATATGAAAACAAATGTTGATATGGCGGAATTATATATATTCTTCCTCCAAATTCTTCTATTAATTCTTGTGGAATATACGTTGAATCTTCATCTACAGCCCAGTCTAAATCGAATCCATCTCTGTATTTATTGTAATTTCCTGTATATGGATTTCCAACTGGTACAGTTAATAAATCTACATTTTCACCTGTTCCAGATACTGTTGATGAATTTGTATGTACATCTACATATCCGAAATCAGGATATGCTGCAGCACTACTTCCATATGGATCTTTGCTATCATTTACTAATAGTGTTCCTTTTACAGTTACTCGTTTGTCTGCATCTGCATCAAATTTATGTAATTGATAATTTTCTTTTAATGCATATTTGTACATAGCTGTCATATCGTCGCTCTTTCCTAAGCTATCTTTATATGAACAAGCTGTTCCATTTCCATTTCTGATATAAGTTAATTCATATCCCCAAATAGCTTTATCATCATAATGTTCAGATCCTGCTAGAGTATACCAATTCACTCCATCTTTTGAAACTATAACATTACCTGGTTCTGAGAATGATTGACCTCCGTTAGAATTACCGAATATAGTGAAATCTATACCATAAGGATTAGTTGGGTCATTTTTTATACCATTTTCATAGTAATAAGTTATAGAACCACCAAAGTTACCTAAAGATATTGGAGTATACCAGTTTCCAGAACCTATTAATGATTTTTCTGGATATAATCCATAGTTACCCATATTGCTGTATTGACTTCCTGGGCAGAAATAGTCTACAACTTTATCAGGCATTCCTACTAATTTTCCTCTTTTATAAATAGTAAAGGTATATGTAGTTATCATTTCAGAGCCATCTTCTAAAACTTTATATAAAACTATTCTTTGAGTAAGACTACTTGTTATTTTTGATGTATCGATAGTTAATTTATAGTTTCCATCTTCTTCTGCATTAAGTAAGTTTGCATCTGATTTTGAATCTTTATAAACTGTTGCCCCGTTTGTAACTTTAAAATTTATATCTAATGAATTACAATCTTTTGGAATTAAAATTGCAGCAGTTACAATATCTTTATTAAATTCTGGTGTACACCATTGTCCAGATGAAATATCTGCAGATGTTATTTGTAATTCACTCTTATCAACACTCAATCTTTCAACTGTTATAGTGTAAGTGTTTTCTGCTTCGAATGGATCTTCTTTTCCAGCTTCTTTATTAGCATAATATTTTGAATTTGAGCAAATTTGTATTTTTATTTTGACACTGTTTTTGTCACCAAATTTTATATTTTTGATAGGTTTACCTTTTTCAACATTAATAGACTCTCCATCATCTATACTAGCTCTAACTATTGACCATGAGTCTTTTGGTGAAATATTAAGATCAAATGAGTTTATATCTTTATATAAAAATGCTTTATAATCGCTAATAGTTGGACTTATACCAGCAACCTTTGTTAGTTCTCCATTTTCTAATCTGAAAAATGTTCCTTCACTTCTTCCTTTATATGTAGGATTAGATATAAGCGCTCTCTCACTTGGAACGATAGTTGCACCACCTACTGATAATGTTGCTGTTGTACTTCTTGTACGAGTTATATCAAATTTATAATCTGTATAATTTTTTTCATTAGTTAAATCAGATATACGGATTACTACTTTGTTTGCCCCTGGTTCAAGCGCAACTGCTTGACTTGTTGTTGATTTTTCTACAGTTTTAACAAGTTTATCATTATTGAATATTTCTACTTTATATTTAGTATCATCAAATGTAGGTCTAAAATTTGCATTGAATGTACCATTATTAGCAGATTTTGTTGTCAAAGTATAATCAAATTTTGAAGATTCAAATTCTGATGTTGTACTTTTCCATTCATTAAAACTAGAATAGTTTGTTAGCTCTAAATTATCTAAATAAGGAGCATCTTCAGCTCTTTATCTTTATTTTCTTTATTTTTACCGATAACCTTTGTAACCCCCGGTTTAACAGCCGTTACGAAACAAACAGTACCATTACTTTTTACAGTTGCTACATCAGTATTTTCACTTGTCCATTCTATAACACCATAAGTTTCATACTGATCTGGTTTTACTTTGAAATATTTATCATTTTCTTTTAATAATGTACCGTCTTCTGGCAATGTAAATTCGATACTGTCACTTGTTGATAAAGACATCTCAGGTAAAATATATAGAGAATATTTAGCCTGTACAGATTCATTTTCTTTTGATGTTGCCGTAAAAGTTGGATAAGTTGCTGTTGTTTCCTTATAATCTACTTTTACAATACCATTTTCATCAATTGTTATTCCTTTTGACTCTTGATTACTAGACCATGTCACTTCATCTGAAGCAGTTCCTGGAGTTTGTTTTACACTTAATTTAAAACTATTTTCTTTATTGCTTCCAATTACAAAATAATTTGTTCCATTTGATGATTTTTTTATACTACTAGTTCTACTACTTTTCCAAAAAAGTAGTACTACATATGTGTACATAAAAAAAAACTGGATTTTAAAAATCCAGTTTTTTATTCAAATACTATTGATTATTTTTGTCTAAATCTACCTTATTATCTATTTCTACGTCTATTTTCTTTTCAAGAGTTAAACCTTCATCAATTGTTTGGAATTCACTACCTTCAATAACTACTTCTTTTTCAGATATAGTACTATCAGTGCTTTCATCTATATTCTCAGCAGATTTTTCTCCATTTAATATTTCCATAAATTCCTCACCTGTTATTGTTTCTTTTTCAAGTAAGAATTTAGATAATTCGTGTAGTTTTTCTTCATTTTCTTTAAGTATATTCATCGCTTTTTTGTGAGCTGATTTTATTATACTTAAAACTTCTTGGTCTATTTTTGTTGAAGTTTCTGGTGAACAAGTAAGCGATGCATCTCCACCTAGATATTGATTTGTCACTGTTTCAAGGGCCATCATATCGAAGTCGTCACTCATACCATATCTTGTTACCATTGCTCTTGCCATCTTAGTAGCTTGTTCAATATCGTTTGATGCTCCTGTTGTGAATGAGCCGAAGATTAATTCCTCTGCTGCACGTCCTCCAGTGAAAGTAGCTATCTTGTTGAAAGCTTCTTGTTTTGTCATTAAGACTTTTTCCCCTTCTTCAACTTGCATTGTATATCCAAGTGCTCCAGAAGTACGAGGTATTATTGTTATTTTGTGTACTGGTGCAGATTCTGTTTGTTTTGCTGCAACAAGCGCATGTCCAATTTCGTGGTAAGCAATTATTGATTTTTCTCTTTGAGATATAACTGCTCCTTTTCTTTGGTAACCAGCTATTACAACTTCTACACTTTCTTCTAAGTCTTCTTGTAAAACTTGATGTCTTCCCATTTTAACTGCTCTTAATGCACCTTCATTTATTATATTTGCAAGTTCAGCACCACTAGCACCTGCTGTTGCTCTAGCAATCGCATTGTAGTCGATATCTTTTGCCATATGAACACCTTGTGCATGTACTTTAAGTATCGCTTCACGACCTGCTAAGTCAGGAAGTTCTACTGGTATACGTCTGTCAAAACGTCCTGGTCTAAGTAATGCTTTATCTAGTGAATCTGGTCTATTTGTTGCTGCTAATATAACAACACCCTTTTTACCATCGAAACCATCCATTTCAGTAAGAAGTTGGTTAAGAGTTTGTTCTCTTTCGTCATTTCCCCCTGGCATACCGCTATCACGTTTTTTACCTATTGTATCTATTTCATCTATAAATACTATACAAGGTGCTTTTTCGTTAGCTTGTTTAAATAAGTCCCTAACTTTTGCAGCCCCCATACCTACAAACATTTCAACGAATTCAGATCCTGAAATTGAGAAGAATGGAACTTTTGCTTCCTCTGCTACTGCTTTTGCAAGTAATGTTTTACCTGTTCCTGGAGGTCCTACAAGTAATGCACCTTTTGGCATTGTAGCACCTATTTCTTCATATTTTTTAGGATTGTGAAGGAAATCTACTATTTCAGTAAGAGCTTCTTTCGCCTCATCTTGTCCAGCTACATCAGCAAAAGTCTTTCCTGTTTGTGCTTCAACATAAACTTTTGCATTACTCTTACCAAATTGCATTGCATTTGAGCTTCCACCAAGTCTTTTCGCCATTGATTTCATAAGCCAATTTCCTATAAAGAGGAAAATTGCAAGCGGTAATATCCAACTCACTATAAAGTTAACTATCCATGAGTTTTCGTCCGTAATTTGTTTTGTAAATTTAACATTATTATCTTGTAAAGTCTTTACTAAGTTTGGATTTTCAACATATCCAGTATAGTATGTCTTTTTATTTTGTTTTTGATTATCCCCATTCTTTTTCAAAGTATAAACTATTTGAGTATCACTCATTTCTACTTCATCTACTTTTCCAGACTCGACTTGAGTTAGGAATGTACTGTAATCCACTTCTTCATATGTACGTGAATTTATGCTTGGTAAAAATAAACTATTTAACATTACTACAAGCACTAGTATTAAAAAGAAGTTAAAATAATTAAAATGTTTTGGTTTGTTTTTCTCTTCTTTCATCTTAAACACCTTTCTTCATTGTATATAGATATATATTTTGAGCAATCTTTTCTCTTCTTTCCTATAAGACTCATTATATATTATTATTAATAAAAAAACATTATATATTACATAATATTTTTTTATCTACACTATAATCTATTTAGTAAAAATATACATTTAACATATTAATTGAATATGTATTTTTTATTAATATTTTTTTAGTAAAATATTATAATTGAGTACTTATTTATAAAAAACAATATTATACTTTTAATAGATATCAATAGTTTGTGAGGGGGTGTGTTTTTTGTTTATTAGAAAAGAGGAATTTAACGAGGTAAAAATTATTCCTTCTATTTTGGTTTATATACTACTTAGCTTTGGTGTATCTTTTATATTATTATTCGTAAATAGAGAAGTTTTAAATAATAATGCTAATGCTGTTCAAGTAATTATAGATTTTTCATTTATTTTATTTCTATTTTATAAATTGGGAGTCAATCTTACAAAAATACAAAATTTAATTAATGATTATCTCAGAAAAATAAATATAAAGGAAATTATAGATGTTGTATTTACACAAATAGTTATATCATTTGGAACTACTTTACTTATTTTGGGCATGATATGTCTTATAAATATAGATACTGCAAATTCACTTAATAATGCTGGTGAAGATGTTTTTACAAATACTATTGCATCATTTATACTTACTGTCATAAGTGCGCCAATACTTGAAGAGTTGTTTTTTAGGGTTGTTCTTTTTAAAAGAATATCTAAGTTTTTCAATGTATATATCGGTATGATACTTTCATCTTTATTATTCGGTGTTTTACATATGGAACTCGCAATCGTAGGTGCTGTGATATTTGGTTTTGCAAATTGTATTTTATATTTAAAATATCGAAATATACTAATACCTATGACTGTGCATTTTCTAAATAATTTTCTTGTAAGTATACCTACATTTTTATCGAGTGATTCTGGAGCGAGTTCAGATGTTGAATTATTATCACAAAGCGATGCATCAGCTTATTTAATATTAGGTGCTATTGTATTTATAATCGGTATGATTTTATTTATACGATTTATTGTGAAAAACCGCAAGTATATTGAAAGTGATGCGTTTGATAATAAGACTTACAATTTTAATAAGTTATTGTAAAGTAAAAGACCGTCATCCTATTTTCTAGGTGATGGTCTTTTTATACTATATTATAATTCCTTCAAAATGATCCATTTCATGTTGGATAATTTGTGCTACAAACCCAGTAAATACTTGTGTTTTTTCTTTAAAATTAGCATCTAAAAATTTAACTTCTATAGTCTCATATCTAGTTGTTTGTCTAAACCCTTCTAAAGATAAACAGCTTTCTTCTGTTAAATATGGTTTTTCTTTTTTTAGAATAACTGGATTTATCATAGGAACTATCATGCCTGCACCTACTGTGAAAACTAAAATTCTCTTTTTAAATCCTATCATATTTGCCGCAAGACCTACACATCCATCTAAGTTTGCTTTTAATGTATCGACTAAGTCAGTTACAATTGACTTATCCTGTATTGTTGCAGGCTCTGATTTTTGTTCTAAAAATAATACATCTTTTACGATTTGTCTTATCATTGCTCTCACCTTTCATCATAATTTATGATTATCATATTTTTACTATTATACTATATTTTAATTTATTTTCTCTCCTCAGGATAAACAAGTCCCCATTCTTTTCTTATCCCAGTCATTATCTCCATAACATCCTTTGTATAATCAAGGCGCGCTACTTCTCTATCACCCATTACTGCTTTTTCCATGTCTTGCATTTCGTAAAACAGTGCATCTTCGTGTTTGCCGACTTCGATTTCTTCCCTTTCGCCTGTTTCTGTATAAGTTATGACTGCTTTTTGTGCCCTTGGGTATTCCATAATTTCGATATAACCTTTGTCGCAAGATATCATCCCTCGTTTTGGTTGTTTTGAATGAAGTGTAAGTGATATTGTCGCCATCTCTTGCTCATCGTTCATTAGAAGTATTCCTGCTTGTTCATCCACTCCTGTTGGTGCGTATTTTACTTGGCTTAGCACTTGATTTGGTTTTGATGACATAAACCATCTCACAAATGAAATAGCATAAACCCCTATATCAAGAAGTGCTCCTCCTGCAAGATTCATATTGAAGAATCTATTTTTCATATTATACTCTTTATAACTTCCGAAGTTCATCTGAATCATTCTGACTTCACCTAAGTCGCCACGCTCTACGATTTCTTTTAACTTTTTATATAAAGGCATGTGGTAAATTGTCATCGCCTCTGCTAATACAACATTGTTTTTTTCTGCTAGTTCAATCGCTTTATTTAACTCATCGCTATTTAATGTGATTGATTTTTCGCAAAGTATATGTTTACCATTAGATATCGCCTCAAGCATAAAGTCTATATGTGTGTTGTGTGGTGTTGTTATATAGATTATGTCCACATTTTCATCAGAAAACATCTCATGAAAATCGTCGTATACCTTTTGCACTCCGTATTTTTCTGCAAAATCAACTGCTTTGCTGTGTGTTCTATTCCCCACTGCATATATTGATTTGCCTGCTTTTTTTAAAGCATTTGCCATTTCATTTGCAACTACTCCTGTTCCTAATATTGCCCAGTTAAATTCCTTTTTGTTCATATTATCCTCCAATATCATTTATCATTATCTATGTGTAAGTTTATCACGATATATTTATTTTACCAATATTTTATTGTTATTTATATTATTTATTGACATTTCGAAATTATCCTCCTAAATATTGTTTTGTACAAAACAATATTTAGGAGGATAATATGAAATCACAATACCCAATAGGACTACATATAAATAAACTTAGCCGTTTAATTTCTAGAAAAGTCGATGCTGCTGTACTAAGCGCAATTGACGACAACATTACAGTATCTCAGGCATATGTTATAGATTTTATAACAGATAATAACGATAGGGATGTATTCCAAAAAGATTTGGAGATGGAGTTTGACTTAAAGCGTTCTTCTGTAAGCCTTATGCTTAACAATATGGAAAAACACGACCTAATCAAAAGGGTTCCTGTTGCTGAAGACGCTCGTTTAAAAAAGATTATTTTAACAGAAAAAGCAATTGAATTATCAAAAAAAATTGCATATGCCATAGATTCTGTTGAAGGAATATTAGCAGAAAATCTAAATCAAGATGAAATCAATACTTTTTTAAATCTATTAAACAAAATAAGAACTAATATAGAATAATATTTTATTTGTAAATTTTAAAAGGGAGGATAATATAAATCATGCAAGTTATAACACTTACAATTACTGGACTTGCAATGGGGATAACTATATTAATAGGTCAAAAGCTCGGTCAAGGTAAGAAAAAAGATACCGGCAATGTTGTCGGAAGTGGTATATCAATATTCGCAGTAATTGCAATCATCTTAACAGTTGTATTTGTTACATTTGCACCAAGTGTTGCATCATTTATGAACGCTCCTGCTGAGGCATTTGATGGAACATCAACTTATATAAGAATCTGCTGTGCTGGTGCTGTTTTTATAGTTGCTTACAATTTAATTGGTGGTATTTTTAGAGGACTTGGAGATGCAAAAACTCCACTTATGACTGTTTTTATCGCTTGTGTTGCAAATATTTTAGGTGACTTAGTGTTTGTAGGAATATTCAATATGGCGGCTGCTGGGGCTGCTCTTGCGACTGTTCTTGCACAGGCTATCAGTGTAATTTTATCTTTAATTATAATCGCAAAAAGAGGTCTACCATTTGAGTTTTCACTAAAAAGTATAAAATTCCACAAAGGTCTTACTTCACAAATAATAAAATTTGGAGCTCCAATAGCTCTACAAGAACTGCTTGTTCAAATATCATTCTTAGTAATCGTAATGATTGGTAATGCCATGAGTGTTGTTCCATCAGCTGGTATGGGTGTCGCACAAAAATTATCAGCATTTATAATGCTTGTTCCATCTTCATTCTCACAAGGTGTTTCTGCATTTGTTGCCCAAAACTACGGTGCTAGAAAATACGACAGAGCGAGAAAGGCACTTATTTGTGCAATTGGAACTTCATTATGTTGTGGAGTTTGCATGTTCTTCTTAGCATTTTTCAAAGGCGATATGCTTGCATCAATATTCTCTACTGATCATGAAGTTATTCTTGCTGCTTGGGATTATCTAAAATCATATGCAATAGACTGCTTCTTTACTGCATTTTTATTCTGCATGATTGGTTTCTTAAATGGATGTGGAAAAACAACAATCGTAATGATTCAAGGTATAGTCGGTGCGTTCTTCGTGAGAATACCTGTTGCTTATGTTATGAGTAAAATTGAACCAGTTTCTTTATTTAGAGTTGGTCTTGCAACTCCATCATCTACAATTGTTCAAATCGTAATATGTGGTGTTTATTTATTCTTCTTGTCGAGAACATTATTTAAAAAAGAAGAAACAAATGATGCCCCTAACCATGAATTATGTGATGCAGAAGCATAAGAAAATTATAATAAAATCTGTATGATAATAAAAAAAATAAGCATGTCTTAGTAATGTCAACAGATACTAAGGCATGCTTGTTTAATTTGTTGTAAGTGATTCGCAATATATTAATATTGTTTAATACTAATAAAATTAATTATTAGTATTAATTTTATACTTATCAAATCTAAAAGTAACAGTAAATTTCACAAAGTATACAATCCAAATAACAATCGATATCCATAAAACTAATTTAGATATTAGAACATAGCCAATTGCTCCTACTAAAAGTATTAAAGCTAATTTTAACATTATTATTCCATAATCTTTACTTAGTTTAAATTCATCATATAATTCTCTTTCATTTTTTGATATGAAATAATATCCAGTGATTAATATGGATGCTTTATCTTTAAGAAGAAAAAACATACATGATACGAATAATAATGCACATGACATAAATAATGAAATTTTCAACATACTAATTCCCCCCTTCATTTCATTCGTAATATATAACAATTGCGAACTTAATTATATTATATATTATTAATCACTAAGTTAGCTATCAGAATCTATTTTCAATCCATTTTAATTATATATTGACAGTTTCACAGGCTTATGTAATAGACTTTATATTAACTTCGCAAAATGCGTATAATATTGCAATCATCTAAAATCTAAAATAAATCAAATATATTAAAAACTCCCACATCGAAATTTAAATCAACATGGGAGTTTTTATCTATTTTACAAGTTTTTCTCTCTCTTCTATACTATGATATTCTGTAACCTTATGACCAATTCTTCCGATAAAGTTAGACATTGCTCTGATTTCATTTATAGCTTTATCTTTTTCTATTCCTTCTGTTACTAATTCTCTACGGCCAACATTACTGTATTTGTAAGTTACATATTTATCTCCAACTTTCCAAACTTCTCTTCTCTCACTACCTACTCCAGTTTTATAGTCTATTTGTGTACCATATACTAATTCTTTTTCGCCAAGTGCTTTAAATTGTAGTTCTATTGCAAATTCATCTTCGATATCTTTTTGTTTATTTAAAATTGGAAGTTTATTATATATTTCAATAGCATCATAAAATCCTATTTCATCTCTTTCAGTTTTATCAAATACTATAAGTGGCATTTGTTCAACATCATTAAGTTCGTTAAATTGGATTTTACACATAGCATCTGTATCTGCATATAATCCTGATGCATGCATAGATTTTATAAAGTTTAATATCTCTTCAAGACCATCTAATCTCTCGAATGTTATAAGTTTTGCATCATGTGTCATTACCTTTTCTACGCTTTTGAAGAATTTAAGTACACTATTTGCAACAACTATTGAATTTTCAACCTCATCTATGCTCCAAAAGCTTTTTAATTTAGGTAAATTAGTAATTTCAAGCATTGATCTATTAGATATAACTAAATCAAATTTTTCTTCTTTAAAGAATTTGTCCACTTTTTTTGCATCAACTGCTTCAAACTTTACATTCTCAACCCCTAGTTTTTGAGCTATTTCCTCTGCACATTTAATTCCCTTTTTACACTTATCCACACCAATTATTTCTGAATTTGGATAAAGATTTGCAATAAAACAAGTAGTTATACCATTGTCACATCCTAAATCAAGTATTTTCTTTCCATCTAAGTTTTTATCATATGAATTTTTAAAATCTATAAACCATGCAAAAAATTGTCTATATAAATCATAGTAATATCCGGCAAAATCCATAGTCGTTTCTAAATCTTTATTTTTTACTGTGTATATTTTTCCGTTTCCTTTATCTTTTCTAAGAGCTACTGCCAAATCCAAATCTTGTGTTAAATTCACCTTATGCTTTTCATCTATTTTCTTGAAAAATTCATCTCTATCATTTTCCTCTAGTATTCCTAATTTTTCAAAAAACTCCCCTATCACATTGTTGTTTAATTGTTCCATAATGCTAAATTTCTCCTTTAATATTCCCTTTTCCCATTTTATCTCTTATCAATAACTACTCTATACAACCCCATAAAAATTATTTTTAGTATATCGTAATTATGCCTATTTATATTATAACGTTTTTTATATTCATTTGCATTTTATTCCAACATATAGTTTTTTAATATAAAAAGACCAGGTATTGCTACCTAGCCTTTCGTTTTATAGTTCATTATTAAAGAATATTTTTACTTCGCTGTCTTTAAAGTCAATTCTGTAATAGTCGTATTCGTCATCTTCATCATAATACTCAGTAAACATGTCGAATGCTTCTGTATCATGGACCAATCTTTCAATAGAGTCTACTTTAAATTTTTCCATATTAACATTTGTGTTGAAATATATACCAGTTATCCCCTTGTTTGTGTCCATCTTTAGCGAACTCGCATCATTTAAATATATGTCAAATGCGTTAGTTGTGATATATATACATTCTAGATCCTTTTGAGTTATTCTTTCTAACTCTGCTAAAATTTCTTCTGGTTTTATTATTTCCATCATGTTATACCCCTCCCATTTTGGTCTTTAATTGTAGTATACCACAATATTCCAGTTCAGAAACATTATTTACAAGTTTATATTATTTTTCAGATTCAGATAAATTTTTTAGGAGTAAATCAAAAAAGACATGTTCCTAAGAACATGCCTTTTTTGATATATAATAATAATTATCATAAATTATTGAGCTTGCTTTAATTTTACATCACTAGCCATATATCTCTTAGCTACTAAGCAAGAACCTACCCATGAGAATAAAGTTACTGCTGTTAATACTAATAATAACATCCAAGCTAATGTATATGAGCCATTTAAGTCATACATTGATGCTACTGGTAATGCTACAACAAGTATTATTCCTGCCATTATTAAATATGTATGTCTCCATCCATAGTTTTGAAGTAAGTTAGTTACTATTGGACTGAAGATTGTTCCTCCAAGACCTATACCTGCCATTGTCACACTCATTGCGATTCCACGTTTTTCAACGAACCAATTTGTAACCATCATAGATACTGGTATTAAAAATTTATTACTCAATGACATGATTGGCGGAACCATTGTCGTTGTTATTAGTACACATCCTAAAACAACCCACCAACCGTAAAATATTTTACTGTTTTTTATTGTTTTCAATGTTGTAATTTTCTAAATTTTTCAATTGTAATTATTTATGGTTTTTTAACCATTCAAATGCACATTGTGCATGCATTGCTGCCCCCCAAGTCATTGCTGATTCATCGAATAAAACTTTTGGGTTGTGGTGTGGATATGGATTATCTTTTACACGTGCTTGTAATAATAAATATACTGTTGGCACTTTTTCAGATATAAACGCCATATCGTCTGATGGTGTTATTCTAAAGTTATCGTTAGCAAGAGTAAGTCCCTCTATTTCACTTAAATATGTTTTTACTTCTTCTAACATTTCTGGATTTACATAAATTGATGGTACATCTGAAAGAACTTCATATTCAACAGTTGTTCCATACATTTCTCCTGCAGATTTAACTATAGTTTGCATTCTATTTACTAATTTTGCTCTAAGTTCTGCATTATAAGTACGAAGAGTTCCTTGTATAACTACTTTGTCTGGTACTATGTTTGGAGTATTTCCTCCTGAGAATTGACCAAATGTTAAACTAGCAGTTTCTTTTGGTGGAGTTTCCCTTGATACTAATTGTTGGAAAGCTGTACATATGCTCATTCCTACATTTATTGGATCTATACCTAAATGTGGCATTGCTCCATGACAACCTTTTCCGTTTACTGTTATTTTAAATCCATCACATGACGAACTGAAGAATCCTGGAGCGCAAGCATAGTTTGATGCATCATAGTCTAACATCATGTGCATACAAGATGCTACGTCTACATCGTCAAGTATTCCTGCTTCTATCATTGCTTTTGAACCTAAAAAGGCTTCTTCATTTGGTTGGAACATTAATCTAACGTTACCTTCTAATTCATCAACGTTTTCTTTTAGTATTTGTGCTGCTCCTAATAATATTGCTGTATGCATATCATGTCCACAATTGTGCGCTGCATTTGTTTTAGATGCGAATTCTAAAACGTTTTCCTCATTCATTGATAATGCATCCATATCAGCACGAAGTAGATAAGTTTTTCCTGGTTTCTTACCTTCTATTAATGCAGTTACTCCTGATTTGCATATTTCTTTTGGCTCAAGACCTATTTCTTGTAATCTATCCATAACATATTTTGTAGTTATAGGTAAATCAAATCCTACCTCAGCATTTTGATGTAAATAATGTCTGTCACTTTTCATCGATGCTTCTAGCTCTTGTGCTCTCTTTAAAAATTTGTTCATGTTATTTTCCTCCCCACTATTTGGGTATTTTTAAAACTAATCGTTTTAGTATGCAAAATACTACATTATTTCGACAAATTTGTCAATTTTTTTATTAAAATTATTTTTTTACATGTTTTAATTTTAAAATGTATTTTATATTATTATTTATTATTTAATTTAAAAATAAGAAAAAGGTAATGTTTTTAATGCATTACCTAATTATTTTTTTATTAAAATTTTTTTTAATTTTTTATTTTAATTTGAAGTTTTCTTTGTTGAATTTATTTTATTTTTTCTTTTAGGTGTTCTTCCTTTATTAGAAATAATTTCATCTCTTATAAGATTTTTTTGTTCTTTTTTTCTTTGAAGTTTTATTGCATCTTCTTTTTCTTTATCTCTTTTTTGCTTTTGTTCAAGTAATTCTTTAGCATATTCTTCAAAATCCTCATCTTTTGCTTTAACAAAATCTTTAAATATATCTGGAAATAAAAATTCTTTATGATTATCCTCAGAGAAGTCAACTACTATATATGATACTCCATTCTTCACTTTATAGTCTGATATTATTCCTTCACCCAAATGTTTATGTACTACTTTTTTCCCCATTATATCCATTTTATCTTCCACCTCGATTTAATATTATATATTTTTAATTCTTATAAAACTGGTTTCTGCTTAAATTGGAAAGTCTCTATATTTTAATTATATCTCATTTGTTAAAAAAAATTAATCAAACTATCAAAATAAAATTTTTCTTTTTTAGATAAAAACACCTCACAAAATGTGAGGTGCCTTATATATTTAAAAATTATATTCTATTTTACTGTAGTAGTTTTTGATACAGTTATATAATTAGTTTTAGTCATTTTTACAGTTATTTTTTTACCTTTTGATTGTTTAGGTATTTTTATTGAATATTTTCCATTTTTAACTGTAGCTGATTTCCCTATTTGTTTTCCATTAACATAAGCTCTTACTGTTGCTCCACTTTGTCCTTTACCAGTTACATAAGTTGAAGTTTTCTTAACAGAGTTTATAGTTAAATTAGAAGTAAATGCTTTTTTAACTGTAACAGTTTTTGTTCTAGATTCATATCCAGTTTTGCTTATTTTAACTTTAACTTTAGTTCCTATTTTTTGTTTAGGTATAGTTATTTTGTAGCTTCCGTTTTTAACTGTAGCTGATTTCCCTATTTGTTTTCCATTAACATAAGCTTTTACTGTTGCTCCATTTAATCCTTTTCCAGTTACTGTAGTTGAAGTAGTTTTTATATTATTAACTGTAAAAGTTCTTATTTCTTTGTATTCAACATCTACAACTTTTAATTTTGAAGCATATCCATCTTTGCTTATTTTAACCATTATAGAATCATATTCTTCTTGAGTTGGTATTTTTACACTATATTTTCCATTTTGATCAACAGTTGTTGTATAAGTTTTAAATTCTGAAGTTACAACTTTTACAGTTGCTCCTTTTAATCCAGTTCCACTCACAACGTTTGCACCTGGAAGAACTGCATCAACTGTAAATGGTGATATAGTTTTTAAAGCTGTTGATTTAACAGTAGATGTAATTGTTGATGTACCTTTTGTTGCAGTAACAACTACAGCATAAGAACCTGCTTTTAATTTAAGATCTGTAGTTAATTCTTTGTTATCTTTCTTTTCATTTACAACAAAATCTTCCCAAACTGGTTCTAATTCATCACTAGTTATCGCAACTTCAAATACTTGTGCATTTGTATTAGCTTTTAGTTGTATGCTAGTTTCTTTTGCAACATCTAATTGATAAATATGCATTGCTAAATCCCCGTCAACTTTTACAGTTTTAGTTTGTCCAATTTTCATTGTTCCTGTTTTCATTTCTATTTCAGGATCATCTTTCCCTAAAATATCTTCTAGTATGTCTACAATACTTGATTCAGCTGGTCTATTCGTAGACTGTGCAGAAATCGGTATCACACATGTGAATATCATCATAAATGACATCACTAAAGATAATAATTTTTTCTTCATTTATAATTTCCCCCTTGGAATATTTTTCTTGTTCTAAATTATACCATATAAATATTTTATTTTGTTTAGTCCATAATATTTGTAATTAATTTGTAATTAATTGTCATTACCTTCTATTGTAAATTAACGCATTTTTATATAAATAAAAACATTTTATGTAGCTTGTTTTTTGCAAGCTTTTTTTGAAAATAAATTTAATAAATTTGGTTACCATAAAATAATAAATTTAAAATATTTTACAAAAAGGAGATTCAAAATGGATATTTCAAAAAATAGACTAGAAGCATTTAGCGACGGTGTAATCGCAATAATTATCACAATTATGGTATTAGATATCCCTATGCCTAAGTCATTCACCTTTAATGGCATTAAAACAGTACTAACATCATTTTTTATATACTTTATAAGCTTTATTGTCGTCGGTTCGCAATGGTTTAAACATAACTATCTTTTTAGCATTTGTAACAAAATTTCTATCAAAGTAGTCTGGCGAAACATTTTATATCTGTTTTTTCTATCGCTTATGCCCTACTTTACAAGATTAATTATTGAATATCCCAAACAAGTTGTACCTGCTATTGGATATGATATAGTATTTTTATTACTTATGCTATCGTACAGCTTTATGCAACATGGTGTGATAGAAAGTATGTTAAAAGAGCAAAATAAACACTTTCTCAATAAAATCAAAGAACGTAGGGCTAACCAAAAATTTCAGCTAATACTTATTATTATATTTATAATATTCGTTGGATTAATTTTTTATCTTTCTTTATATAACCCTACAATCTCTATAGTATTCTTTGTAATTCTACCTGTTATATCATCTCTATCATACCTATGGGGTGATAGCAGATTTGATCAAGATGCAAGGAATAAAAGAATAAACAGATAAAATCAAAGAAAATTTAAAGTGTAATACAAAAGACCTAAGCATAACGCCTAGGTCTTTTATTGTATAAATCATTTTATATCAATCTTTATTTTAATCTGTTATCAAGTAAGAATGTTAATTCTGTTTTGTAGTTATCTGTTTTGTCTTCGTATGTTAAATATACTGTGTGTATTCCTTTGTAGAAGTTTTCTGTGCTGAATGATATTATTCCGTTTTGGTCTATGCATTCTGCTATGTTTAGTGTTGTCATCTTCCATGTTCTATTGTCTTTTATTACTATAGATGTTGGAGATAGTTTTTGACCTTTTCTGTTTATTATGTCGTAGTTTACAGATACTCCTTGTCCTTTTGCCCAAACCCAATCTTCATATATATTTTGAGAATTGGCTTTTAAATTTGTAAGCTTTTTAAGATTTTTTAATGGTGATAAATCTTTTATTTCGTTATTTTGTATATTTAAGCTTTCTAAATTCACTGCATATTGTAAACCTTCTAAGCTTTTAATTTCCTTATTCTTAACTGTTAGCGATGTAAGTTCTCTTATGTCACCTAGTCTTATTTCTCCTGGTAATCCAAGTTCTTGTTGTATACTTAGTTTAAGATTTTTGTCTTTTATTTCTATTATTTTGTTTAAATCTATTTCTACAGCATTATTTACTGCATTTTGTAGGTTTTCTACTGCTTTATTTATTATCTCTTGGTTAGTAGATTTTAGCGCTTTTTCACCGTTTTGTATTGCTTTAGTTATCATTTGTGCAGATTCATCAGTGTAGTTTCTTAAATCTAGTGATTTTGCTTGTTCTAAGATTTTTTCTAATTCTGTTAAATCAAATTTTGAAAGATTTCTAAATTTGGCATCTGCCCAGTCTGCATGGTCCCAAGTGTCGCCATTGTCTGCTTCTTCTACTACTAATCTGATTTTGCTAGAGTTTCTAACATCTACTATTAAACGTTGTTTTGGCGAGTCTGATTTCATTACGCCTGTTTGTGCTTTTAGTTCACCATCTACGTAAACCTTGAATATTACGCTTGATGCTTCTTGGTTTGATACAAATTTGTCTAGTCCAACCCAAGTGTCAAATATGTCATAACCTGTTGAATCATAGATTATTTCTGAGTAAGAGTGAGTTCCTATACCTTTGTCGAATGCTTGGTATGAACCGTCTTCGTTTCTTAATTGTATTTTTTCTTCTCTTACTGACTTATCTTTTCCTATATAGCCTGAACCGATTGAGCCGTATTCCCAATTTAGGTCAGATAAGTATGTTTCTTCTTCTGATACTACTACTGTTCTTTTGAATGTGGCTTTGTTTCCATCGTTGTCTTTTACTTTTAGGTTTACGTTGAATATTCCTGTGTTGCCCTCGATGTAGTCTGTTTCTACTTCTATTTTTGATGTTATATCACCATCTTCTGCGTCTGTTGCTTTTATTCCTTTAAGTAAATCAATTTTATCGTTTATGTTAAATGCTACTTTGTCATCACCTGTAAATTTAGGTTTTCCGCTGTTTGTTGTTAACTTTGGATTGACTATTATACAGTGGTCACATGCATTACCATTTCCACCGTCATGTACTTCTATTACTAACTCTTTTATTCCTTTGACTGGAACGTTTATGTAAGCTAGATTGTCATAGTAATTCATAACTTTTGTTGTTGCTAGAGTTTTTCCGTCACCAACGATTTTGAAAGTTACACTTGAATTATTGTTTTCTCCTACAGCTGTGTCTACACCTATTAGTGCTTCAAATTTATCGTAGTCTTTATCTGATAAATCGTAAGTTATTTTTCCGTTTGCATGGATTCCTACACCTTTTTTAAACTTTTTCACATTGTTGTGGACCATACCTTGTATGTTGCTGTTTTTTCTTGGTGTTCCCCATTGTGTTTCTACTGATGTCCAATCAAAGTCTGATAAGTAATCGTAGTCACTTACTACTTCTACTGTTACTGTTTTATTTACTGTTATTTCGTTGTTTGTTAATGTATAGTTTACTTGATAAGTTCCATTTTTATCAGTGTTTACGTTAGTTTCTACGTTTATTTTTGATGTTATGTCCTCGCCTGAGTAAGTAAGACCTTTAACGTAGTCTTTTGCATTGAAGACTTCGCCTCTTTTTAGTGTTATCTTTTCTTGTTGAACACTTATTATTGGTTTTGATGAATTTACATTAACTTTGTTTCCTGTTGTTAAGTCTTTTGCATAAGGAACTACTTCGTACTGAGTATTTTCATCTGCATTTTTGTCTATGTAAGTACTTGATGTTGTGAAGGCGATTACTTTGCCGTCTTTTATTATTTCGTAGCCAAGTAAGTCGTCTTTAACATTTTCGTTTATGTTCATGCTTAGTTTTGCACCAGTTTTTGTTTTTATTAATGTAACGTCTAACCCTGTGTCTACTCCATCAAATCCGTTTCCTTTGTAGTCCATCGCATCTGTATTTAGATACCATGTTTTTTCGTTTGTTTCTGGTAGTTTTTTTAGGTTTTCTTTACATTTGTCAGATAAAGTGAATCCGTATTTTTCAAAATGGTTAGTTAAGTTAATTCCTAAAATTTCTGATGAATATGTTGCTAACATATCTTTCTTTTCTTGATAATTTGCTGGACTTTGCTTTCTTTCTCTATATAGAGTTTCTAATTCTGTCCAGTAAGTGTCTTTCTTTAATTGTAATTGCCAAAACATACCTAATCTTTGGAAATAACCTAAATCATCGAATGATTTATGTGAATCCTCTGGGGCTAAGTCATTGTATATATCGTTATATGGAACTCTGTCATTCATTCCATGTTTTATATGAGCGTAGTTTGACCACATATTGTTTGTAATTTCTGGCCAGTCTCTACCCATTATGTCCATTTGGTGACCAACTTCGTGTACTGTCGCCCATAATACTGAATTTAAGCTTTCTTGGTCTGTTCTAAGCATTCCTGGTTCGTAATCCCTTTGGATGCCGACATGGTCTACATATGCATATGCTAATCCATATGGTTGCATAAGTCTTATTGTTGTTTTAACGTTTGTTGAGTCATTATTTGGGTCTGTTGGGTCATTTTTTAATCCTGAGAAGTCGAACATCTCTTGAACTTGGCTGTTTAAGTTTGCTGCACTTTCCCCAACATCTACTCCTTCTTCTACATATACTTTGTAGGCTGCTGATGCTGTTCCTGTGTATAGTAATCTTTCTGTGTTGAACTCAAATAAGTCTACTGTGTTTTCTGGGTCTTGATCTAGTTTTTGTTTATATGCTTTTAGTTTTTCTATAAATGCTGCTTTATCGTCACCTTCGTTGTATATTGGGAAAGTTTCCCCACCTTCGATTGTAACAACTGGGGCTTTTCCTTGTTCCTTCGCTGTGTATCTATTTAGTAGGTATACTGCTCCACCTTTTACTGTTTTGTTACTCCATGAGTTGTCGTAAATTTCTGGAACAGTTATTACGTTTTTACCTGGCTTTAAGTCATACCATCTAACCCAGTTTGAGTATAGGGCTTCGTGTTGACTGAATGCTATTTTAGGCATTGGCGCTCCCTCGTCTGCCTCTACATATACCGTGAATGTTTCGCCTGGTCTTGCTACTATACCTGTCGATTGATAATCTGTTCCAAAATAAGTCATTCTTAAATCATTTCTTGCTTTCCATGATATGTTACCATTTTGGGCAAGTGTGAATGTTCTTTCTGAGTTAGACTCATTTGATTTAGATTCACTTAATTTAGATTCATTTTTGCTTTTGTTTGACTTCTTTGTCTTTAAATTTTGGTTGTTTTTAGTTTGTGCTACGATTTTTACATTTTTAGTTATTTCATCTGCTAAAACATTTGTTGTAGTGAAAGAAAAGTTTGAAATAACTGCGGCTAAAGTTATTATTGCTATTTTTTTATTTAACATACCCTACTCCTAGTTAATTTTTTATTATAAATGGGGACTATTCACAAAGATTTCCCTGTGATAGTCCCCTTATGTTTAGTTTTAATTATATATTTATTGTTCGTTATTTATCATAAACATATATTGTGCTGTACAATTATTAGCTCTGTCTTGGTACGTTAGCATCACTGTGTAGAAGCATGCAGCAAGACCTTCTGTGTCGATTGTTACTAGTCCGTTTTCATCAACACATTCTCCCACGTTTAATTGTTTTACTTCTTGTGTTTTGTTGTTTTTTAGTGTTATTAATGTTGGAGCTAATTTTTTACCTTCTCTGTTTATAAAGTCAAAGTTAATTGTCGCTTTGTTATTTTGTGGACGAATGTTAGTCGACATTAATCCACCTATAGGATTTGCTTTTAAATCTGTTAATTTTTTAAGATTTTTTAGCGGTGATAAATCTCTAATTTCATTGTATTTTATGTTTAATGATTGTAAGTTTATCGCATATTGTAATCCTTCTAAGCTTTCAACTTGTGACAGATTAAGTGAAACAAGTTTTCTCATGTCACCTACTGTTATTTGTCCAGGTAAGTTAAGTTGTTTTTGTATTGCTTTTCTTAAGTATTCATCTTGTATTTTCACTACTTGATTTAAGTTAGCTTCTACTAATGAATTCATTGCATTTCTTAACTGTTCTACTGCTTTATCTACAGTTTCTTGGTTTTCTGAAGTCATAGCTTCTTCCCCTGTTTGTATTGCATTTTCTAATGCTTCTATGCTTTCTTCAGTATAATTATTTAAGTCTAATTCTTTAGCCTCTTCTAGAAGTTTTTCTAGTTCTGCTGTATTAAACTCTGGTACATTTCTAAATTTAGCGTCTGCCCAGTCAGCGTGGTCCCAATTGTTTCCGTTAGTTGCTTGGTCTGCTACTAATTTAATTTGTTTAGACCCTCTAACATCTACTACTAGACGTTTTTTAGGTGTGTCAGCCTTCATTATTCCTGTTTCTGCTTTTAATACTCCATCAACATATACTTTGAAGTTAACACTTGCTACACTTTCTCCTGCTACATACCTATCAAGTCCAACCCAAGTATCGAATATATCATAATCTGCTGAGTCATAAACTATTTCTGACTGTGCATGAGTTCCTATACCTTTTTCGTATGCTTGGTATGAACCATCTTCATTTCTTATTTGTATTGTTTCTCTTCTTACTGATATATCCTTTCCGATTGCACCTGAACCTATTGTTGCAGATTTCCATGATAAATCAGATATGTAAGTTTCTTCGCCTGTTATTGCTACTTTTCTTGTGAATTTTGTTGTAAATCCATCGTTGTCTGTTACTGAGTAAACAACTTCAAATACACCCGCTTTTCCTTGTGTATAATCTGTTTCTATTTGAATGCGTGAAGTTATATCTCCATCTTCAAAGTCTGTAGCAGTTATACCTTGAAGTAAGTCTACTTTTTCTTTTACATCAAATACTACTACATCATCACCTTTTATTACTGGTTTTGAGTTATATTGATAAACCTTTATATCAGCCCAAGATGCAAAGTCACCAACTAGGTTTCCGTCTACATCATCTGCAACTAATACAAGTTTTTTAACTCCTGTAACATCTAAGTTTACGAATTCTGCTGGAGTATTTTTTCTTATTACATCAGAAGTGTAAACTTCTTTTCCATCAGCAAGTATTCTAAATCTTATTGTTGTGCTGTTCATGTCGTAGTTTTTATCAGTTCCTAAATATGTTGTGAAATAGTTGTAATTTCCATCTAAATTGTATACTATTTCAGCATTTGTTGCTGCTCCGATACCTTTGTCAAATGTTTTAACTTTTCCATCTACATTAAGTTTGATTTTGTCAGATGAACCAACTGCTGTATCTTTAGTAACAGTTCTCCATCCAGTTTTAGCAGATTCCCAGTTCATATCTGATAAATATGTACTTTTGCTGTAAACTACTATTGTTCTTTGTTTTGTTGTAACATTTGAATCTTTATCAGTTATTGTATATGTTACTGTGTAAGTTCCAACTTTATTTGGGTTAAATCCGCCATTATCTACTACTACTTTGTTAGTTATGTCGCCATCTTCTTTGTCGTCAGCAACTACACCATCCATTAAATTGAATTCTGAGTTTTTCTTAACCATTGTAAATTCTTCAAATTTTAAATTTGGGAATTTATCTCTTATTAATTTTTCTGCTTTGTCTAATTCAACTTTGAATAATTCATATGCTTTGTGATCTTTAACTTCTTCTCTTAAAGCATCTAATTTTTCTAAAGTGTTGTAGCTATCTGCTACTTCTGTTTTGTCGTCATTTTTGAATAAACCAGCCATTTTGTCGCTTAATTTATCTTCTTTGTAAAATGCTACTTCACTGAAACTTGCCCAGTCTCCGCTCGCTTGTACAAATTTAAACTTAACTCTTCTTGCTTTTACTTTGCTAACATTAAATTCGACAACGTCGCTTATTGCCCCAGAGTACGAACCTTGTCCCGCTAAGTAGAAGTCATCTCCTGATTCGCTTTCTGATACATATATTTCAAATTGTGTTGCAAAACCTTTGAAGTTTCCGTCACGTCTTGATGCATATGCTATTTTGCTTATTTCTTGAACTTTACCTAAGTCAAATGTCACTTCATTTTTAAATGAGTTATTGTTTGGAGAATCTGTCTCCCAGTGAGTGTTTATTTTACCATCTATTGCATTAGTTATTACACTACTTTGATAATTGCCTGCATTATTTTTTACAGATTTTATAGGTAATTTAAATTCTTTGTTGTATTCTTCTAAATTTGCAAATTGTCCATGTTTAGATTTTTTAACTTTGTAATCTTCACACACTGTAACATTTATTTTCTTAGTTGTTTCGTTGCCATCTTTGTCAGCCACTTTATATACAACTTCATATTTTCCTATTTTATCTTTTACAAAAGTATTTGATTCTACTTGAATTTGAGCTGTTAAATCTCCATCTTCTTGGTCATGTGCTTTAACACCTTCTCTTACATCAAAGTCTTGCCCAAGTTTTATATATTTGTCTTCTGCATTGATTTTAGGCTTAGCATTATTTGTAGTTAATTTTGGATTAACTATTATACAGTGGTCTGCTGTATTTCCATTTTCAGCATCAGAAACTTCAATTACAAGTTTTTTAACTCCTGATACAGGAACATTTACATAAACCATGTTGTCATAGTATCCTAAAACATTTGTAGATGTTAAAGTTTTACCGTCTGCTATTATTTTAAATTTGACACTTGAATTATTATTTGGGTCAATTGCTGATGGGTCAACCCCAAGTAATGCTTCAAATCTGTCGTATTGTTTGTCTGATAAATCGTAAGTTATTTTACCATTTGCATGTATTCCAAAACCTTTTTCAAACCTTTCAGTTTGTCCATTTACTCGACCTTGTATGTTAGAGTTTCTTCTTGGAGTACCCCATACAGTTGTTGCTGATTCCCATTTAAAATCTGATAAATAGTCATAGTCACTTACTACTTCTACTTTCATTCTTCTTTTAACAGTTGAACCATCTTTTTCAAGTATGTAATTTACTTCATAATTTCCATGTTTAGATGTATTTACATTACTATCTATTTTTAATTCACTTGATATATTTTCTCCAGAATTAGTAAATGCTTTTGCATATTTTTTAGCATCAAATTCTTCGTTTAATTTTAATGTTACTTTTTCTTGTTGGATACTTATACTTGGTCTTAGTGAATTTATTTCAACTTTGTCACCTGTATCTAAATTAATAGCATATGGTACAACCTCGTATTGTATCTCTTCGTCTGTATTTGTTGCTTTTGTATCTGTGTAGCTTGATGATGTTGTAAATGCTATTACTTTACCATTTTTTATTATTTCATAACCTAATAAATCATCTCTCTTATCTTGTGGCATATTCATGCTCAGTCTTATTCCGCTACTTGATTTTGATAAAGAAACGTCTAATCCTGTGTCTTTATCTTCAAATCCATTTCCTTCATAAGTTAAGGCTCTTGAATCAAGATACCAAGTTTTTTGACCATCTGGATATTTTTCAAGCTCTTTTTTGCAACTCTCTGATAAGTTAAATCCATATTTTTCAAAATGTTCTGTTAAGTTCATATTTAAAACTTCTGATGCATATTTTGCGAATGTATCTCTCTTAGCTTGTTCATTGCTAACGCTTGGTTTTCTTTTTCTATAAAGTTTTTCAACTTCTGCCCAATATGTATTGTCCTTTAAGTGTAATTGCCAGAACATACCTAGTCTTTGGCTGTAGTCAAGATTATCAAAATTTGTTGATGCATCGTCTGGTGCCAATGAAGTTTGTATTTGGCTATATGGGACTCTGTCTCCTGCACCATTGTTGATATATGCATTGTTGGCAAACATATTGTTTGTTATTTCGCCCCATTCTCTTTCTGATATATCCATTTGATGTCCAACTTCATGAACCATTCCCCAAAGTATACTATTTATACTATCTTTGTCAGTTCTAAGTGCTATCTCTTGAATACCTCTTTGTATCCCTACGTGACCATATGCAGCATATGCAGCTCCATAAGGTTGCATAAGTCTTATTGTTGTTCTAACATTTGTTGAGTCGTTAGTTGGATCAGATGGGTCGTCCTTTAATCCTGCAAAGTCAAATGCTTCTTGGATTTTATCGTTCCAAACTTGTATACTTTCCCCAACATCAACGCCCTCTTTTACATATACTTGATATGCTGCTTTTGCTGTTCCTGTATATAAAAGTCTTTTTGTATTAAATTCAAATATATCAACTGTTGTATCTGGATTTTTATCTAATTTTTCTTTATATGCTTTTAATTTTTCTAAAAATGCGTCTTTATCATCGCCTTCATTATATAGTGGGAATTCTTCTCCACCATCTATACGCACTACTGGAGCTTTTCCTTGCTCTTCAGCTGTGTATCTGTTCATTAAATAAACAGCTCCACCTTTTACAGATTTTTGGCTCCATGAATCACTATAAATTTCAGGAACTGTTATAACATTTAGGCCTTTTTTAAGCTGATACTCTTTTTGCCAATGAGAAAAATGTCCCTCTTGCTGAGTAAATACTATTTGTGGAAGTTTTGTATTACTATCTGCTTCTACAAAAATTTTAAATACTTGTCCTGGTCTTGCTACTATACCTGTTGATTGTAAATCCGTCCCAAGACGCGACATTCTAAGAACATTTCTAGATTTTGAGTGAGTATGTCCATTTTGTGTAAGTGTAAATGTTCTATCAGTAAAATCTTTCTCTTCTTTTAACAATTCTTTTGCTTCATTTAAAATGTCCACAAATTGGTGTTTTAATGGATGTTTATTAACCTTTTCCTCTAAAGCATCTATTGCTTCTTGGCTGTTATATTCATCTTTTAATTTTACCATTGTTCCATCTGTAAAAAGATTATTTATAGTTTCTTTTACGTCGTCATGTTTGTATAACCAGAAAACTGAACAAGCGGCTTGATTTAAGTTTCCTTTTTTAAATACAAATTTTAATCTTTTTAATTTAGTAGGTGTAAAGTTGATTTCTTTAATATCGTGGTTTGCTGGTTGCTCACCTGTCGCTATTAACCTAAAATCATCTCCTTCATCAGTATTTGATGCATAGATTTCAAATTGCTCTGCATATCCTTTTTGCCAATGTGGAGTTCCACCGTAAATCATAGTGTCTATTTTTGTAGACTCTTTTAGTGTTACAACTATCTCATTTTTAAAAGTATCACTATTAAGTTTACTACTTGCCCAATAAGTTTCTACCTCGTCGTCAAACGCTTTCATAAGATTTTGAGTTGTAGATCCATCATTGCTCTTAACGCTTGCAATCTCTGAATTATCGACTTTAAACACCTTGTTATAAGCCTCTTCAAATTTGCCATTCGTTTTTTCAAACTTTTTAATTTCTGCTTCTAAACTGTTTGCGTTGTTTTTTGATTCTTTGGTAGCGTCATCTCCATTTGCGCTAGATGATTGATGTGCTTGAATAATTTTGTTTGATGTGCTGCTAGTTACTTCATCTTTGTTACTTAATTCATATGCTAAAACACTTGTTGTGCTAGCTGAAAAGTTAGTGACCATCGCCACAAGAGTTATGGTAGCTGCGATTTTTGTTTTGTTCATATCTCTCCTCCTATTTAGTTTTACCAAAGATGCATTATTTTTTTAGTTGTATTTTTATTATCAAGATAACAAATAATACTAATAACGCTTTATAATATACCTGTAAATAAGTATAAGTATGATTTTAATATATACAAATTTGCTTGTCAATTAATGGTTTAATTTATTTTTAAAAAAATTTTATTTTAATTATAAATTTGTCATTTTTTAACTTGATTAATATAGTATTCATAAATAAATTTTATAATTTTAAAAATAAAATCTATAAAAATTGCAACTTCTAATTTATAATAGAAAGGATATAAAATTTTTTAATATTAAATTTTAAGGAGGCTTTCATCCATGAAACAAAGACCAAAAGCAATTGATGGTATACTTAGAAAATCTTTTTTGCGTGTACCTGAAGTCATTAGGGAATGTAGCGGGATAAATATTTTTGGCAAAAGAATTAAATCTCTTGTATTTTCTACTGACTTAGCTATTATAAAAAATGTAAATGCAGATGCTGTTATGGCAGTGTATCCATTTACCCCTCAGCCAATAATAACACAATCTATTATTATGGCTTCTGATATACCAGTTTTTGCTGGAGTTGGCGGAGGTCTTACCCAAGGAATGCGTGCAGTTTTATTAGGAACTAATGCTGAATTACAAGGAGCACTTGGTGTTGTCGTAAATGCTCCAACATCAGATGAAGTTGTGAGTTCTCTATCTGAAGCACTAGATATTCCAGTTATAGTTACAATTGTAAATGACCAAACAAACATACACGATAGAATTGAAGCAGGTGCAACTATTTTTAACGTTTCTGCCTCTGCTGATACACCTAGAATAGTAGCAAAAATTAGGAAAGACTATCCTGATTTCCCAATAATTGCAACAGGTGGTCCAACTGAAGAAAGTATAAGAAAAACAATTGAAGCAGGTGCAAATGCAATAACTTGGACACCACCTTCTGTTTCAGAATTATTTAAAGGTGTTATGAATAAATACAGAGATGATATAAATAATGTAGGTCATCATTAATTACAGGTGTTAAATATTATGGACTATTACGATTCTAAAAGCATATATAATTTAAATTACATACAAAAAACAGGCTAATCACATACACAAATGTGCGATTAGCCTTTTTGTATTTTTAATAAAAATCTATTTTTAAGCTTTTACAATACTCCATTTAGTTTTTGAGATGCTTTTATTTTCTGGATAAAAATCAATTTTTACGCCTTCAGTTATAACAATTACCTTTCCTGGTGAGAATTCTTTTACTTCTCTATCACCTTTAGTTGCTAACCAATTATGTTCAGATATATTTTTTATTCCTATAACACCCTTATGTTTAGCATTTTGAATTACTTTTCCAACTATTTTTTCTGGTTTAATATCTTCATATCCAATTATATTATTTGAAATTTCTACCCCCGGAGTTAATGGTAATATTTCACAATCTGCATTTGCAACACCTGCATATGAATAATCTATTCGAAGCATATATTTTGCTCCTTCAACTGGTTTTTTAGCTGCATCTTTATTTATTTCGATTATATTTTGTTTCTCTTCAAAATCTTTATTATCATGATTTTTTGATGGTTTTATATCATCAAATCCTTGTTTTAATCTTTCCTTTGTCTTTTGTAATATATTTTCTTTTTTATTTTGTAGTTTTAATTTTTCATCTTGTTGCTTAGTATTTTTAGAGTCAACTATATGTTTAAAGTTAGTAAGCATTTCTATAAATGTTGTATCTTCAAGTCTTGCTTCATATTCATCTATACCATCTACAAAACTTTGTCTAAATATCATTTTTATATCATCAGAATAAAATCTATTCCAGTATTTTATAAGTATAGAATGTATACCATAAACCGGCATATTACTCTTATCTTTATAGCTATAAACAAACACTGGATGTTCGTAAGCTTTTAATTGATCTTCTTTTGTATAATAAACCTCATTTAAAGTTTTACTTCCTTCAAATGGATCACTTTTAAATAAAAGTCCAAATACTATATATGCCATTGTATGTTTATCAGAATTTATATTAGGTCTAGATTCTTTTCTAAGTATTTCTGGGGCACAAGTTTTTTCATAATTCACTTCATATGAGTCATCATTTACTGAAACTATTTTTTTACCGTTTAAAAGTTTGCATTCTTTATTTTGAGTTATTATTATATCTTCTCCTGTTATTCCATTAAAACAGTATCCCATGCTATGTACACTTGCAAATAATTTGCATAATTCTATACAAACACCTAGATTTTCACTTATACTGTTGAATTTTGCATTTCCAGAGATATAATTATTTAAAATTACTCCCCTTGTACTTATTAATTCATTAAAATTCTTTGGTTTTACTATATCAATATCTATATTATTTTCTATATCGACAGCTACTTCTGGGGATATAGGTTCAATAGCTGGTAATATTATTGTATCATCCTCATATCGTGATTCATTTTCTTCTTTTGTTTCAACATCAGTAGAATCTTCTTTGTTGTCTTCAATTTCTAGTTCTATTTTTTTCTCAACTGGAAACTCTGCTAAATCCATTGCCCATTCTCTTTGTCGAAGAAGGTTTTCTTTTTTTATAACCTCTTCATTTTTTATAATTTCATCCATTGTCGAATCACTATCTATCTCAGGTTCTTTATTTTTAACTTCTTCATTTCTAGTTTTATTTAAAAATAACAAGCCATCATCATCGTCTTCTTCAGTAGTATCTTCAAGAATAGTAATACCTTCTTCATCGTATTTTTGATTCTGCTCTTCCATTTTTAAATCATTGTCATTACTATTATCCACTGGATTTTCATCTATATATTCTATAGTTATTTCGCCATCTTTTTCATTTTTATTTTCTTCAGTTTTTTTATCTAAATTGTTATCTAAAGTATTCTCAAATATTTTACAATCTTCTAATCCATCAGCTAAATCATTGTTTTTAACTTCGTGAGTCCATTTTTCATTATCCATTTTTTCACCTCCCACAAAATTCGATTAGTCCCATCCATCTTCAAGTTCTAATGTTTCTATAAATTCGTCATCAGATACTGTGTCTTGAACTATTTTTACCATCTCTTTTTGCTTATTTCCCTCTACATCTTCATAATCTAATTCATTTTCTTCATCACTAACTATAGTCATACTTTTACTTGCTATTTGTGAAGATGTTACTGCTATTGTTTTTATCAATTTTGCAAGTTGAGATGAATTAGCTGCTTTGACTACAAGCTCTTTATTTTCTGTAAATTCTTCTAAAACACTTTCATCAAAATAATCCCCTATTCCAAGAGCTATTTTCATTCCGTATTTATACCAATTATTATTTTTTAATTTTTCTAATCCCTTTTTATAATTATCAGTTGGATATCCATCCGTCATTAAAAATATTACTGGTGCATAACTTAAAGATGGTGATTTTAAAAATTTCTTTCTTGATAACATAGATGTCAATTCTTCAAATGCCATACCTAAATCAGTAATTCCATTTGCACTTAAATCCTTCCAACTGTTATTATCTTCCACAATCATTGGTTCTGATGTTATCCATTTGCAACCACTTGAAAATGAAAGTACTGCATATTTTAATTCTGTATTGCAACCACCAACCCCTGCGAGTTGTGGTATTATCTCTCTCATTACTCTATTTAAATCATCTATTTTTTTGCCCTTCATGCTCTCTGATGTATCAATTACAAAAAATATAACCATACTTTTTTTCGTAATTGGCTTTGCTTCTAAAGGGTCATAATCTTCAAATTCAAACTCAAAATCATTTGACATATTACTTTACCTCTCTGATATCAAAATTATCTAAAATCCTCCGCCTTTTACTTCTAGCTCATTTACAAGTTGTATCTTGCTCTTATTTCCACACAATGCACAAGTTGCAGTATCGCTTCCATCCCAACAAGTTATCTTGCCACATTTTCCACAAGTAAAAAAGCTTTGTGCTCCACAATGAGGGCATCCTGGATATTCTTCATCAAATATAAAACTTCCCTTTATTGTACTTTCTGATGAAAATTTTTCTTTTTGAGCAATTCTTTCATCTATTTTAAAAGCCCATGTCATTCTCCAATTCGGTCCTTCTTTTTGTATTCTTGCCCCAAAAGCCTTTCTATTTTTTTGACATTTTATCATCATTACTTTTGCTTCCACCGATATTCCTCCTAAGCGAAAATATCAAAATTTAATTATTTAATATGTCTTGTAACCTTCTTTTTTCTGCTTCTTTAATTTGTATATTTTCTTCTTCTTTCTGTTTATCAGCAAGATTCTTATCTTGCTCATCTGATTTTATTTTTTCTATTTCTTCATATTGTTTAATACTCGAATCTAGTTCTATTTTTTTTTTACTCAATTCGTCTTGTTCTCTTTCTATTTTCTTTAATTCCTCTTCTAAAGCATTTCTTCTCTCTATTAATTTTTCACTGTATTGTTTTAATTTCGATTTTTCCAGCGCTACTTTTTTCCAATTTTCTATGTTTATATTTCTCTCATTTTCAATTTGTTTCTGTTTAAAATCAAGCGTTACTATTTTTTTCTTTGAAAGTCCAATTTGTTCATCTATTTTATTTAGCTTTCTTCTAGTTTCAAGTCCTTGTTTTACACTTTCATATGCATCGCTATTAAATATTATTGAAATTGATATATCGTCCTCGCTACCATCTCTTGAACGTTGCTCAAATAGTCTTCCTAGTCTTTCTTCCATCTCGATTCTTTTATCAACTGTATCAAGTCCATCAAGTTCCATTGCTATAGCTTGGTTATAATCTAAGAAGTCATTATCATCTGCGAAAGACTTAACAAGTCCATCTGTCGATACCATTATAGAAAATGGCATCTCATCAAAGAAATGTGTCACAAATCCATTAAATGAATCTGAACTGCTTAATGATGTAGTATAATTTGCTTTGCTATTTTCATCTTCTATCGGAATATAAGCTTTTCCGTGTTTGTCGATTACTACAAAACTTCCATCTCCTATAAGAAAACCAAAATTGCATCCTTCCCCCATAACACCTACTAATAAAGTTGTTCCATATATTGATGCTATTTTATCTTCATTGAAATTTCCATCTAAATATTTATCTATTTCTTCTTGAGTTATTGGTTCATTATTTATATCTTCTTGTATTTTTTCATGCCATTTTGTTATCAGCATTTTTATAATTCTATCTATTAAGTATTTTTTATCTTTGTTGTAAGCATCTACAAATTTTTCGTAATTATCATTCATATATTCATAAATACTATATTTAGCTGCCTCTACTGCAAACTGAGAACCTTTTGCACTTCTAAAGTGTTTTTTTGATCCATGACCGTCCGCAACAGCCCCCATTACATACTTGTCATTGAAATCTAATATTGCAGAGTCTTGACACTCTGTTTTGTTATCTATATGACTTTGGCCTATTGTAATAGCGCTTATTCCACTTAACACTGTCTCCACCTCCTAGGCTACTTATTAAATTTGCTAGGGTAATATCCCTAGCAAATCTGAATTTAAATTAATCATCCCATCCGTCTTCAACATCGAAGTCTTCAACAAAATCATCATCATTATTTATAGTATCTTTAATAGTATCTGCTAATTCTTTTTCTTTTGTTCCAAGAACATCTTCTGGCATTATTTCACGTCCGTCTTCATCGTTAGTTAGTGTCATACTTCTACTTCCTATTTGTGAAGATGTTACTGCTATAGTTTTAACTAATTTTGAAAGTTGATCAGATGTTTTAGCTGTAACTACTAGTTCTGGATTCCCAGTAAATTTCTTTAATAACTCTTCATCAAATTTCTCACCTAATCCTAATGCAACTTTTAATCCGTATTTATACCAATTATTATGTTGAAGAGTTTTTAAACCTTCTAGTGCATCATCTGTTGCATAACCATCAGTTAATAAGAATATTACTGGTGCATAGCTTAGCGATGGAGCATTTAAAAATTCCTTTCTTGAAAGTTTATTAGATAACTCTGTAAAAGCTTCTCCTAAATCTGTTAACCCTTCTGCTTTAAGTCTTGTCCAGTATTGATAATCATCAACTGACATAGGCTCTTTTGTTATCCATTCACAACCACTAGAAAACGTCATAACTGCTAGTTTTATATCTGTAGTTGCCCCACCTAGACCTCTTAATTCTGGCAGTAATTCTTCCATAGTTGTATTTAATGTTCCTATTTTTTTGCCGCTCATACTTCCTGATGTATCAACTAAAAAGAATATAACTAAGTTCTTTTTAGATATTGGTTTTACTTCTAGCGGGTCAAAATCATATTCCTTAAATTCATCTATTGTAATTTCTTCATCTTTATGTAAATTTAGTGGCATATCTTTGCCTCCTCCTTCGTGTTTAAAATATTCTTCATTTATTAATTTTTATAATTTTGCTATTATACTTTTTCCGAAATCTATTGTCATTCCTTTTCCTAAAGCTCTTGTTTTTCCTGGTTCAACTTCTTTTATTTCACCGTTTGGAAGTGTACATTTCCATGTATCTTGTGTGTTATTTTTTATACCCATTACACCTTTGTGTTTTTTATTTTCCATTATAATAGCTGTTACTGTGTTAAAGTCATCATTTCCTTTTGCAGTAAAGCATCTATATAGTTTTTGGCCTGCAAATACAGGTATATCTATATCATCGAATTTAATTGATAAGAATTTATTTGAACAGCTTGGACATATATACATTCCATCTTTATTAACATAAGAATTAGAGAATCTAACTCTTCCACATTCACAGTGAATTATATCTGATCTAAGTCTCACAAATAATTTTTGCCATTCATTTTCGATTATTCTGTGGTTAGGATTTTTGATTCCTGTTGTAAATGATCTTATAAATGCATCTCTTATATATTCTGGATAAACTCTCCATAAGTTGATTACATTATCATGCACGCCCTTAACAGGCCTGTTAGACGTGTCTTCTGGGTCGTATATAAATACAGCCTCTTTTCCATAATGTTTTAAGTCTGCTGCTTCATGTAGACAAACACTTTTTAAAACCTTAGCTCCTTCAAGTGGGTCATGTCTAAATAGTAATTTAAATAATACAACTGCTAAAGAATATTTATCAGTTTGAACATCTGGTTTAGCTATACCCCTTACGACTTCAGGAGCCATATATCCTGGCATCCCAGCTATTCCATAGTTATCTCCTTCTGGAGCGATATTATCACAGTCACAAACTAATAAATCTCCAGTTTGTACATCTATATAGAAACCTCCGTCATTCAAATCTTGATAGCTTTTCCCATCTCTGTGAAGTTCTCTGAATGCAATTACTATATTTATAGCAGCATTCACTACTGCTTCTAAACTTGTAAACTTAACAGGAACTTTTTTAACTTGATTTGTTCCTTTTATTTGCTCTATTTTATAAGTATTTAATATATCAGTAAGACCTACATAATTTGAAGGAATTAAATCCATTAAGTATCCAAAACTACCATTTTGTTGTCCTTCTGTTAAATATTGTGGCCATAAAAATTTATCACTTGGTGATTTATCTTCTATATTATTTCTTATATTAGTTCTAAATGCATTAGGTTCTCTTAATTTATCGTAGAAATACCATTTTAATGCATATTTTTTGCCCTTATATTCCACAAGATAAACTATACCTTGTGCTCCACTTCCAAGCTCACCTATTATTTTTGCCTCATCTCCATATTCAATCTTAATAGATGAACCTACTTTTAATTCTGCCATTTTATCTCACCCTTTTCTTTTGCTTTATTAATATTTTAATTTAATCTGATTAAATAGACATTTTGAGTTGAATTAGAATTTAATGTATAACCTGTTGAAAAATAAAACGTTTTTATCGATGCTTTCCTGATTGCATTTGATATTAAACTACAAGCATCTTCATTTTCTTTTAGATACAATTTAAAATAGATATTCTTGCTTGCATTATTATTTTTTATATTGTTTAACTTATCTACTAAAAATTTTTCTAATTCATTTCTACCATTTAATATACATTTATTCTCATAAAAGAAATTATTCTTTAAACTATCGCAAATTTCTAATTTATCAAAGTTTCTATGATCTTTAATAACATCACTTTCTCTTATATTAAAGTAGTCATACCTAACATATTTAAATCTTTGTGATAAATTGATATTCCATGTCACATCTATATGATACCAGTCCTTGTCAATTTTCACCATATTCCAATCGTGTTTTTGAGGTTTTTCATATTCATTCCATGAATCACCGAACACTACATTGCAATTTATCCTTGCTAAATCACAAAGTTGTTTAAAAGCTTTAGATATTCCATCACATACGGCTTGCTTATACAAAAAGCTTCCCACAATTGTATGACACTCAAAGTCATCTTCGCTGCAATTATATTTATATCTTACATTCTCCAATAAATACTTATGAATAAATCTTTCTCTTTCCAACTTGGTATTTATTGTTTTGAGTTTTTTCTCTAAAGGTTTTAATTTTATATTTATTTCATTCATTATTTGGTTTGCTTCTTCTTGTCTATAAACATATATAGGCTCAATCCATACATAGTTACCAATTTTAAAATAAGTTAATTTAGATGGATGAACAAAAAACATCATAGGATTATCCTTTATTATCATATAATATATCTCTCTTACAATGTTTTCTGTTCCTTTTAATGATATTTTCTTTTCAAAGTTTTGCATTCCAAAATAAAGCTTTTTATAAATTTCTCTACCTTCTTTATCTAACTTACTAAAATAATATCTCATAACTTACCTTATTTTTCTTCAACTACATTTGAGCTAATCCAATATCCATCTTCTCCGTTTAAATAAACCTCATACCAAGTTCTTTTTTTAGCTACTACTGCCTTTCCTGTTGTATATAAAGTTTCATCTCTTTTAACTACATCAGCTATATCTGAGTTTATATTGGCTTTTTCTCTTATATTAGCAGCTTCTTCAGTAACTCTTACAATTTTAGGAACTACTGTTATAACTGAGCCACTAATCCATCCCTTGCCGTCAATCATTTCTAGCTCATACCAAGTCTTTCCGTCTCTTTCATATGATTTTCCTGTTAAGTAAACGACATCATATTTTTCTACTTTTCCAACTGATTTAGACTCTTTATTTGCAGTTCTTCTTACATTTGCTAAATTGGCCTTTACACATCCTCTTTCACTTTCATATACGCTCGAAGATATTCCTTCAACTACATTTCTAGATATCATAGTTATAATATTATCTTTATCGTATACAAGTCTTGGTTCATAAACCCCACTAACTATAAATATAATACAAAATACTATTAATGTTTTCGCTATTTTTTCATTTTTACTATTTCTAGAATTCAAGCAATTACTCCATTTATTACTTATACTTCTATACTCTTCTTTATAGTTTCTAAGCAAATTATTTAATTCGTTATACTTATTAAAACTTCTAACTGCACCTTTTTTTAACTGAATTTTATTAGAACCAATTTGATTTATCAAAGATATATATTCTTTATTTATATTCTTAAGTTGCATATCTTCTTTTAGTTTTTTTAAGTTTTTAAAATTGCTCATTAATATTTTTATTCCTAAAACAAGTCCAATTATATCTAAGAATAATATACGTTTAAAAACATATCCTTCTTTTAAAATAAATAAATATGAGAACATAACTGATAAACACGCAAGAAATACGACTATATTTAAAAATCCATTAAAGAAAATCTTATGCCCTTTTGAGTTTATTATATAGTCTTCATTATGTTGAATGTCATTGTCTATTGTATTGAATAATTTATTATACTCAAACTCTAATTTATCTACCTGACTTTTGTTAAGTCTTTGTTGATTAGTATTTTTTCTATGATTGTCAGAGTGTTTATTTTTATCATAAACCTCTTTTTTATCATTATTTTTTTGATTGTTTTTCTTAGCATTTTTTGTCTGTTCATTATGTTTTTTGGTATTGTTATTAGAATTTATATTTTTATTTTGAGATATTTTTTCCTTTTGTTTTATCTCTTCAAAACTGATAATTTTATCAGTCCATTTTAAGCCATAGAAAAAGCTGTTTAACAGATAATTTATTCTCGATTCACTTATCTCATTACCTTCAAAAACTCTTCTAGCTTTTTGCTTATACTCTTCCTTATTGAAATTATTTTTTTCAGCTTCTATTAAAGGTTTGACTGCTCCACTATTAATTGCATCTATTACCCAGTTTATTTCTTTTGTATTTCTAGGCATTAAATCACTTAATATGGAGTACATGATTTTTTCATTTAGAAATGTATCTATCCCCTTATGCTCATATATATATCGTAAGGATTCACTTAGATTTTTCTCACTTCCCATATACGTATATTCCTCCAAAATCCAATAATCTTTAACATATTTTTCTATATTCTAATCATACTTTAAAATATTTGTATTATCAATATCTATTTAGTCGGTTTATGTAAAACATATTAATATTAAACTCTTATATTTTAAATTTATACAAAAAGTAAGCGAAAATATTATATTATTTCCGCTTACTTTTAAAATTTTATTCTATTCTCTTATTGTCGCTTTTTCTCTTATTTGATCTACATACTGTGGTTCAATATGTGTCATGTCTATAAATTCCTGAACTGAATTAAATCCGCCTAACATTTCTCTTAAAGATACTGCTTTTGCTGCAGTTTCTTCATTAACTCCTGGAAGTTTTAATAATTCATCCACAGTACAGAAATTTATATTTATTTGATTACTTTTACTTATATTTTCTGCCTCTTTATTTTTTTTGCTGTAAGATACATACTTGCTATTATCAAGGATTTCTTCATTATTTTTGACTATACTTTCATCATAATACTCACCCTCAAAAGGATTTGTTTCAGGTTTATTTGAAACTGTATCATAATCTCTATATTCTATATTTGAGTGATAAGTACTGTCAAAATGTGTGTCATTCCCGCTACTTTCAATATAATCTTTGCCTTTATATTGTTTTTTTACATGTTTTCTCATCTCTTCTAGGTCTTTTTCTTCTATTCCATTAGTAAGTATGTAATCTCTTCTTATAAGATATTCTTTTCTAACCATAAATGATTGAATAAGGCCTATTAATAAACTTGCTAACCACACTACTACGGCTATATTAGATAATGTACCAAAAGGTAATGTTGCAATACAAGTTAAGGCTACAACATAAACTAAAAAATAAAGTATTCCTGTTACTTTCCATTTAGTTGTTCTCGATTTATTACCTATATAAAAAAACGATATAAATGAAAGTCCACAGAAAGATAGTATAATCCACCAAGAATTAAGAATTTCCCATAATAACCCTCTTCTTGTTACTGTCATATTATCACCCTCTTAAATTTTAAATTTGTAATTTTTTTAATGAATCTTATTTATATGATATATATTTTTTTAAATATTATGTTGCTCTAGCATTTGCCAGTTATCATAGTGATCTATCAACCATTGACCTGATGATTGTACAACTATAAATTCCATATATTCTTTTTGATATTGAGCTCCTTTATCTTGTTTATATATATTATATTCTATAGTTGCTGATACTCTATACTTATTGCCTTCTCTTTTCATGCTATTTTTAGTATATCCAACGACATCTACTTGAGTACCGTTTGCATATGTTTTAGGTATAGTTTTTGATAATTGTTTGTATAGATCTCCTGATGAAGTTAGATAATCACTTACATAGCTAATGCTTCCATAATTTCGTGCATTTCCGTAATTCTCCAAATATCCTTTTACAACTAAGTCTACTTCGCTATTAGAATCTGAATTACTGTTGCTATCATTATTTGATGATGCAATGTCACTCTCTTTGAAAGTTAATCCAACGCTGTATATTTCATCACCATCATACATAATTCTTAAAGTTGTTGAACCTGCTTGATTACCATATAATATACATTTGTTTCCGTCATAAGATAAATCTGCTATGCTTGAATCATCTAAAGAATAAGATAATTCATCATTTTCAACATCATCACCGCTTAATTTTACTTTTAATTGTGCTTCTTCTCCTACTGGAAGTACATAACCACTTCCACTTTTTTGAGCATTAGAACTTGGATAAATACTTTCAACTGCAACATCATCACTATCATTGCTATCAACATTTCCAACTCCAATATTTATAGTCTGTATTTCCTTATCATCATAGTATATACGAAGAGTCGTAGTTCCTTCACCAACACCTACTAATATACATTTATTATATGTTTGTTTTTGGTAATTACATACCTTATTATCATCTAATGAATAAGATATCTTATTTTTATCTATCTTATTTTCTTTCTTAGCATCAAAGGTAAGATTAAGCTCAACTGTTTCACCATCTTCTATCATATATGTAGTTCCATTTAATTTAGTTTGTGGAGTAAAATAGAAATCTGAAACCTCTACATCTCCAGGTCCTCCAGATAACTTAGTTATACCTAATCCTAAAATTATTAATAATAACGGTATTAAAAGTAATAATTTCTTCTTGTTTCCATTTGAATTATTATACTGATTTTGATTATTTCTGTTATTTAAATTATTGTCATTAAATTGTATATTTGTATTTACAGGTTCTTGTCTATATTCTTCTTTTTGTTGATTTAAAATTTCATCATAATCAGGTTCTTTCTGTTCATTATGCTTATTGTTATCATCAATACTATCTTTAAATACTATTTCTTTTTCTAAATTAAGCTTTGGTTTAGAATTCTTTTTATTTAATTTTGCTTTATACTCATCTAAACTATCTACCTTTGTATTAGTCCATCCTAAAGCATATGATAAACAATCTAAAACATATTCTTGTCTCATCTCTGTAACATAATGATTCTCAAATACATCTTTCGCCTTCTCTATAGCTTCTTCATTTGTATTATTTGGATTTAGTAAGATACCTACTATTCCTGAATTAATTGCATCCATTACCCAACTTGTTTCAGTTGTAAACTTATTAGATAGTAAATCCGGTAGTATAGCTTTTACTTTATTTTGATTTAAAAGTGCATCTTTTCCAAATTTCTCGACTATAAATCGAAGTGCCAAACTCAAATTTTCTTCTTTTATTTCAGCTGCCATTTTCTTCTCCCCATTATATATATTTCTAATTTATATTATTACATAATTATAGATTTTTTTCTATATTTTAGAATCCTAAAAGTAATAAAAATAGCCTGTATCCGTCAATAAATCAAATACAGGCATTTTTTACAATTTAATTTTTTAATTTTAAGGTTTTATACAGTTTCAACAGCTTCTAATGTCGTTTTTTTTATCCAACTACTCTTATAATAATAAGCTGTCATAGCTATATTTGTAAGTATCCATGTTAATGGGTAACTTGCATAAATTATTCTTACATCTTTTACAATTCCCATCATTACAACAAGCCAACCTACTCTAAATCCACACATACAAACAAGTCCGATTAACATAGGTACAAAAGTTTTTCCAGCACCTCTAAGCACACCTGATAATATTTGATTCATTGCATATATAAAGTATAGTGGAACTATAAACATTATAAATTGTGAACCGTATTTTACTACCTCTGAATCAGTTGTAAATACATGTAGTATTGGAGTTTTAAATATCATAATTAATCCTCCTATTAATACAGTCATTCCTACACATATTTTCATACTTAAAGATTTACCTTTTTTAACTCTTTCAACATTTCTAGCTCCGATATTTTGGCCTATAAAGTTGCTTGCTGCCATAGCAAGTGCTTCTATTGGCATGTATATAAATCCTTCTACTTTATAATATACAGTAAGTGCTGCCATTACATCTAATCCGAATAGATTTACTTTTGATTGTACAATTATATTTGAGAAACAAATTAATACAGATTGTAATCCTGTTGGCACACCTATTACTAAAATACGTTTTAATATTTCCTTATCTATTCTTATTTTACTTATATGAAGTTTGTATACTTCGTTGCTACTAATTAATTTTATAAGTATTAAAACTGCAGATAATGTTTGTGATAATGTTGTTGCTAGGGCTGCACCCATTACTCCCATATTAAAAACTATTATAAATACTAAATCTAGTATTATATTTAATATACCTGCTGCACCTAGATAATAAAGTGGCGTTTTACTGTCTCCCATAGCTCTTAGTATTCCTGTTCCCATATTATAAATCATCATAGGAATCATACTCAAGAAATAAACTCTAATATATGTAACTGCATATCCTATTACATCATCAGGAGTATTTATCATTTTTAAGATAGTTTCCGCACTTAATAAACCAACTATCATTAATACTATACCTGATATAAAGCTAAGCCCCATTGTTGTGTGAACTGTTTTGAATACTTTTTCTTCGTCGTTTTCCCCAAAACATTGTGATAAAACTATACTTGATCCATTTGATAAACCTATAAAGAAGTAAATCATAAAAACAACTACTAAGTTACATGTTCCAACAGCTGCCAAAGCATTAGCTCCCACAAACCTTCCAACTATCGCCGTATCTACTGTGTTGTATAATTGTTGAAATAAGTTTGAAATTAGAATTGGAATAGAAAACAATATAAGTTGTTTTGAAATACTACCTTTAGTCATTTGTGTTACTGCCATTTTTCTCCTCCTTTATATTCCCACAAATTAAATTTATTTTTAATTAATATATTGTATCACCATATAACAATTTTTATTAAATGAATACTTGTTCATATATTATTTTACAATATAATTTCAAATTTTAATATTCCAATTTGTTATCACAAAAATTAGGAGAGTACTTATATTTTAGATACTCTCCTTTAATAATTTATATTAATTCAATTTTAAATTATTTCAACATGTCTTATATCCCCAAATGCTCCTATATCTCCACCTTTTTTTATTCTTAACCCTATATGGATATACATAACTTTACAATCTTCAGTTGCTCTATATTCTTCTAGTACATTTCCAAAGAAATCTTTAACACTGCCTATTAAAGCACCTTTTTTAAGTATCATTCCTGGTTCTAAATCTGTATACCAAAGTCCTGCATAATTTGAAGTCATATATTCTACTTTTCTCCAGATAAATTTAACTTCTTGAGATTTTTTTTCATTTTTATCTACTACTTTGAAATGATCTAATATTAAATAAATATCTTTAATATATGCTTCATAATCTTTTCTATCACATCTATTAAGGCCCCCTCTTTCAAGTAAAATAGATGGAATACCTTTTGTTGTTGCATAACTGTAAAATCCGCTTTTTGCTCTAGATGCAATTAAATTATTAATTGTCGTTATTTTTGCAACTTCCAATGAAGCATTATTTACTTCTTCACTTGCTGTAGAGGGGAAGAAAATGCATGTTGATAAAAGTTGTTCACCTTGTCCACTGTGAAGATCTACTATAAAATCTGCTTCATCAATTATATTTTCCTCAAGGAATGCAGCTAGTCTCTTACTAAGTGTCCCATTTTTATCCCCAGGGAATACATCATTCATATTTCCCCCATCTTCTGGAACAAATCTTTCGTGTTTTGTGTAAAAACCTTGAGTATTTATACAGTGTAAAATTATAATACGTCCATTTACTTTTAGAGGATCTATTTGTTCTGAAAGTATACTACAAGCAGCCATTCCTGGGTATTCTCCTGAATGTACACCAGCACTTACAACAATTGTCTTTCCTTTATTAACCCCATTAATTAGTGTAACTGGTATATCATAATCTTCTTCATATAGATGAGCTATAAATTGTATCTTCTCTCCTATATTGACCTCTCTCCCTAATAAATTCCAAACTTCATTTTTCATAAATTAAATCTCCCTTAAATTAAACTAACATTATAAATTTTACCACTAAAAAAACTTTTAAATAATTCTAATATGTTATAGCCAAATATTCTAAATAGTGCTACAATATGTAATATAATTAAGTTATTGATAATAAATGTTTGAAAACATTCAAAAAAGGTCAGAAGACTTGTCGTCTTCTGACTTTTTTAATTTTATAACTTAATCATATTCTACTTTCCCCAAAAGATAGAATATTTATTAAATAACCCTGCCTTATACGTGACAGTATAATGTAATTTAGCCACTTTTTAAGTGGCTATTTTTTTATCTAAAAAATCCATAAGATGCAAATAATATTATCTACATCTTATGGATTTTCTTTCCGTTTATTCTACTTTAATCATATTTATTTAAAACTGTAACACTTTTTAATCATTTTAAAACTTTAATATTTTTTAATCACTATATTTCTTTTGCTATTAAATCTCCCATTTCTTTTGTCCCAACTACTTCTCCAACACCATTGTAGATGTCTTTTGTTCTATATCCTGCGTTTAGAACATTTGTAACTGCAGTTTCTATAGCTTTTGCTTCTTCTTCTAATTTAAAGCTGTATCTAAGCATCATAGCTACTGATAATATTGTAGCGATTGGGTTTACTACGTTTTGTCCAGCTATGTCTGGTGCACTACCATGAATTGGTTCGTACATACCGAAGTCGTCTCCTCTAACTGATGCTGATGGTAACATTCCTATAGAACCTGTTATCATTGAGGCTTCATCTGATATTATGTCTCCGAATATATTGTTAGTTACGATAACATCAAATTGAGAAGGGTCTTTTACAAGTTGCATAGCTGCATTATCGACATACATATATGATAATTCAACTTCTGGATAGTCTTTTGCAAGTTCGTTTAAAACTTTTCTCCATAATTTAGAACTATCAAGAACGTTAGCTTTATCAACACAAGTTAATTTTTTATTTCTTATCATAGCTGTTTCAAAAGCTTTTTTACCTATTCTACTTATTTCATTTTCATCGTATTTTTCAACATCATATGCAAATTCAACGCCGTTTTCTACTCCTGTTTTTCTTTCACCAAAGTAGATTCCGCCTGTAAGTTCTCTAACAACTACAAAGTCTACACCTTTTTCTACTATGTCAGCTCTAAGTGGTGATGCTTCTTTTATACTCTCATGCATTGTTGCAGGTCTTAAGTTTACGAATAATCCAAGGCCTGATCTAAGAGCTAATAGACCTTTTTCTGGTCTTTTTGAACTTTCTATATTGTCCCATTTTGGCCCACCAACTGCACCTAATAAAACTGCATCGCTAGCTTTGCATATATCTAGTGATTCTTTTGGTAGCGGTTCACCTGTTACATCTATTGCAGCCCCACCACCTAGTACATTTGTACATTCAAATTTGTGGTTGTATTTTTGAGCTATTTTATCTAAAACTTTTAATCCTTCATCTACTATTTCAGGACCCACACCGTCACCTTTTATTACTGCTATTTTAAAATCCATCTATATAATCCCCCTGGTTGACTTCTTTTTCCCTTATATATTTTTATTTATGTAACTATCCATCTAAATATGGTTAATCACTTTTTTCTTATTTATTTTTTTCTATTGATTTAATTAAGCCACCATTTTGAATTATATTTTGCATAAATTCTGGGAATGGTTCTGCTTGATAAGTTTCGTTTTTAGTTATATTTTTAATTACACCTGTTTTGAAGTCTATTTCAACTTTGTCGCCTTCTTCAATACCTTTTGCTGCTTCATCACATTCAAGTATTGGAAGGCCTATATTTATTGCATTTCTGTAGAAAATTCTCGCAAAAGTTGATGCTATTACACAAGAGATTCCGCTTTCTTTTATTGCTATTGGAGCATGTTCTCTTGATGAACCGCATCCAAAATTTTTATTTGCTACTATTATATCCCCTTCTTCTACTTTTTGAGCAAATTCTTTATCTATATCTTCCATACAATGAGATGCTAATTCCTTCATATCAGGAGTATTTAAGTATCTCGCTGGTATTATTACATCTGTATCTATATTATCTCCGTATTTAAAAACTTTTCCACTTGCTAACATATTATTTTTCCCCTCCAAAAACTTCACTTGGTGATGATATTTTTCCTGTTATTGCAGATGCTGCTGCAACTGCTGGACTTGCTAAATAAACTTCTGATTCTGTATGACCCATTCTTCCTACAAAGTTTCTATTTGTAGTTGATACTGCTCTTTCACCTGCTGCTAATATTCCCATGTGTCCACCTAGACAAGGTCCACATGTTGGTGTTGAAATTGCAGCTCCTGCAAGTACCATATCAGTTATATATCCTTTTTCTATCGCTTCAAGGTAGATTGCTTGAGTTCCTGGGAAAACTATACATCTTACATCATCAGCAACTTTTTTACCTCTCATTATTTCTGCAGCAATTCTCATATCTTCAATTCTACCGTTTGTACATGAACCAATTACTACTTGATCTATTTTTATATCTTCAGTTATTTCATCAGTAGTTTTTGTGTTTTCTGGTAGATGTGGAAATGCTACTGTTGGTTTTAATTCACTTAAATCTATTTCAATCACTCTGTCATATTCGGCATCTTCATCTGCCTCGTATACAGTTGGATTTTTTTCGATAGTTTTGCATGGATGAGCTTCCATATATTCTTTAGTTTTTTCATCAACAGGGAATATACCATTTTTAGCCCCTGCTTCTATAGCCATATTACATATTGTGAATCTGTCATCCATTGATAAATATTGTACACCATCTCCGGCAAATTCCATTGACATATATCTTGCTCCATCAACTCCAATTTCCCCGATTATGTGTAAGATTATATCTTTACCACTTATCCATTTAGCTGGTTTATTTTTAAGAACAAATTTGATTGCTCCTGGAACTTTAAACCAAGCTTTTCCTGTTGCCATACCAGCAGCCATATCAGTCGAACCAATACCTGTTGAAAACGCACCAAGTGCTCCATATGTACAAGTATGTGAGTCAGCACCGATTACTACATCACCACATGTTACAAGACCTTTTTCTGGTAATAAACAGTGTTCTATACCCATTTGTCCGACATCAAAGTAGTTTACAACTTCTTTTCCTCTTGCAAAAGTTCTAGCTACTTTACATTGTTCTGCACTTTTTATATCTTTGTTTGGTGTAAAGTGGTCACAAACTATTGTAACCTTAGTTTTGTCGAATACTTTATCTATTCCTAATTTATTAAACTCAGTTATTGCAACTGGAGTAGTTATATCATTTCCTAATACTAAATCTAAGTTGACTTCTATTAATTGTCCTTTTTTTACTTCATTCATCCCAGCGTGTTTTGCTAAGATTTTTTGTGTCATTGTCATCCCCATTGGCGTATCCCCCTTATTTCTTTCAATATATTATCTATTTACCTGTATTTTCTCAATTAATATTTTTAGTAGGCTATAGTATTCGCCATAGCCTACGATTTTTACTTTATATATTTAATCTTAGTTTACATCCATTTTTATATAGCTCTTATTAATAGCGTTCATAAGTGCGCTTATTGCTGCTGTATTGATGTTTTCAGATATTCCAACCCCGAAATATGGCTCAGTACATCCAGTATCAATTTGTATATAAGCAACCCCTTTAACGTGTGAACCTTCACCAAGAGCATGTTCATGATAGTGAACGAATTTATAATTTTTAAGTGATTTTAACTCTTCTTCATCTTGTTGCATTAAAGCATTACTGAATGCATCGACTGGACCATTACCAGTTCCTTTTATTGTATAATCATGTCCATTGAAGTTTATAACTGCTTCTAATAATAAATTATTAGTTTCTATATTATTGCTATCAACATCAAATGAGTCAGAATCAACAGAACTTATTTTATATTTTGTTAATTTATATGGTGTTTCAATATTGATGTACCATTTTTCGAATAAGTTGAATATTTCTTGTGGAGAAAGTTCTTTACCCATTGAATCTGAACGTCTCTTAACAACTTTGCCGAAATATTTTTGCATAGCTTTTGGCATATTGTATCCAAATTCACTTTCCATAATATATGCTGCTCCACCTTTACCTGATTGAGAATTTATTCTTATGATTTCTTTGTATTCTCTTCCTAAATCGTGAGGATCTAATGGCAAATAAGGAACTTGCCATACATATTCACCTCTAGATTCTCTAGCTTTCATACCTTTTCTTATTGCATCTTGGTGTGAACCAGAGAATGCAGTGAAGACTAAATCACCGACATATGGATGTCTTTCATGTATAGGTAATTTTGTACAGTCTTTATATATTTCTGCTATTTTATTTATATTTGAAAAATCAAGTTCAGGATCTACCCCTTGAGAGTACATATTCATACCAACTATTAATATGTCTAAGTTTCCTGTTCTTTCTCCATTTCCAAATAAAGTACCTTCTATTCTATCAGCCCCTGCTAATAATCCTAATTCTGCAGCAGCTGTTGATGTCCCTCTATCATTGTGTGGGTGTAAACTAATTGATACACAGTCCCTATTTTTAATAGTTTTGCTGAACCATTCGATTTGGTCTGCATATCTATTTGGCGTTGTCATTTCAACAGTTGATGGTAAGTTTATTATCATCTTATTTTCTGATGTTGGTTGCCATACATCCATAACAGCCTCACATATTTCAAGAGCATAATCCATTTCAGTTCCTGTAAAACTTTCTGGTGAATATTCAAATTGAAAGTTTGTTTCTGGATATTTAGCTGCCTCTTCTTTAATTAATTTTGCCCCCTTAACAGCTATTCCTATTATTTCTTCTTTATCCATATTAAAAACTACATCTCTTTGTAATACTGATGTTGAATTGTATAAATGGACTATCGCATTTTTACATCCTTTTAATGCTTCAAAAGTTTTTGTTATTAAGTGTTCTCTTGATTGAGTTAAAACTTGCACCTTAACATCATCTGGTATTAAGTTTTCATCAATTAATTTTCTTAAAAAATCATACTCAGTTTGTGATGCTGATGGAAATCCAACTTCGATTTCTTTAAATCCTACATCTAACAACATTTTAAACATACCCATTTTTTCGTCTACGCTCATTGGTGTAGGTAGTGATTGATTCCCGTCCCTTAAATCTACACTACACCAAATAGGTGCCTTTGTTATATCTTTGTCTGGCCATTCGCGATTTGTAAAGTTTTTTGGTTGAAAATTTGGTTTCACGTATTTTTTATAATTAAACTCACTATTTTTCATATTTAAATCCCCCTGTATTAATTATTTACATTGTATATTTCATAATATTCAGTATATTCTGATATTTTAATCGAAGTTTATTTCATTCCCCAGTTATTTATATTATTTCGTACAATTAATTATCATACTTATACTTCTTTGTGCCTTTTATTATTTATTTTCCCTAATTATTTTTGTATTTTGTGCTTTTTTTATTTATTCCCTATTATTTTTTCTCTTATCGAGTCCCAGTTATTATAATTATCAATTATTTACCAAATATTTTAAAAATTAAAAATTCATTCGAGATTAGCCTTCTCTCGTTATTTACCAATTAAAAAACCCCGTCTCTAAAAATTAGAGACGAGGTTGTATTCTCGCGGTACCACTCTAGTTAGCTTATAAAAAGCCCACTCTGTAACAGTTAAAACTGTATGCCTTATAACGTAGACTAACGTTTTACCCTAGGTAAACAGCTCCTAGACAAGTTCAGATTCATCCACTGCCAAATCACACCACACTTTGGCTCTCTGTAAGTTTCATAAATTCCTACTACTTCTACTCAATGCCTTTGTTTCGTTTTTTTTGTTATTTTGTGTATTTGTTTAACTTAATTAAAATAATATATTAATTTCCTTTTTTTGTCAATATTTTTTCTACATTTTTTTAATTCATTAAATTCCGAAAAATTCTATTATTTGGTCTTCCCAATAATTTATTACTAATTCTTTTGGAAAATTAATCTCTTCAATTAATTGTTCAACATGTGTAAAAACACCTATATCATAGCAAATATGAGAATCTGTTCCCATTATAATTCTTACACCGTATTTTTTACAAAGTTCTAAGTATGTTTTCACATTTTCTCTAGTACCTTCTCTAGAAGTATCTGGTGATAATGATGAATTATTAACTTCTAATAAGATATTTTTTTCTTTGGCTCTTTTTACTATAGCTTCATAGTCAAGTGGATATCTAGAATCATCTGGATGTCCTATAATCTTAACTTTTTCTTGTTCCATAGCATTTAGTATTGCCTTTGTATTATCTTCCTTAGTTGATGGTTCTATACATACTGTGTGAAGACTTGCTATTAAATAATCAAGCCCTGGAAGTGCCCTTGGATCTATTTTATCTAAATTCCCATCTATATCTAGTATATTAGCTTCCATTCCTTTTAAAACTCTAACCCCATCTATTTCATCTGGAACTACTTTTAAATTATTAAAAAAGTATAGTTGTGGCCCTCCAAGCATATCTGGACCGTGGTCTGACATTCCTAGAATTTTTATTCCGTGTTTCTTTGCGAATTGTACATTTTCATGTATTGTACTGTAAGCGTGTCCACTCGCCACTGTATGTGTATGCATGTCTATTATTGCTTTCATTAAAATTCCCCTTCGTGCCGTATTTTATTATAAAATATATCAAGCTGCCTCAATATTGAGACAGCTCTTATTTTTATCTTTAATTATTATTTTTCAGATTTTTTCACTGCATCACCAATTGTAGCACCTAAAGATTCTTCAGGTTTCATAAATTGAGTGTAATCTTCTTCTGGTTCTGCATTAACTTCTTTTATAGATATTAACATTCTTTTTTCTTCTGGTTGGAAGTTTAATATTTTAGCTTCTATTTCATCTCCAGGATTTACTACACTGTTTACTGTAGGAACTCTATTTTCACTTAATTGAGATATTGGTAAGTAAGCTTCAACACCTTCTTTTATTTCAACGAAAGCTCCTCTTTCTATAGTTCTAACAACTTTACCAGTTATTACATCACCAACAGCAACTTCTTGTGCTATTAATTTCCATGGATCATTGTTTATATCTTTAACAGCTAAAGCTATTCTGTTATTTTCTCTGTTTACTTCTAATACATAAACATCTAATTCTTGACCTTCAGCAACAACATCTTCAACAGATTCTACTCTTTTCCAAGATAAGTTGTTTATATGAGCTAAACCTTCTAGACCTTCACCGATATCTATGAAAGCTCCATAAGGCATTATTTTTGTTACTTTACCATGTATTTTTTGTCCTTCTTCAAGAGAATCAAATATGCTTTGTCTAGCTTCTTTTATTCTAGCTCTTTCTGCATCCCTTTCAGCTCTAACTCTAGCTCTTTCTGCATCTCTTTCAGCTTTAACTCTTTCTCTTCTTTCTTCTCTTTCAGCATTTAATCTTTCTTGTAATACTTCTCTGTGAGATGCAACAAATCTATTTCTATTAGCATTGTATTCTATTACATAAACATCTAATTCTTGGCCTACATATTCTTTTGTGTCATTTACGAATTTAGTGTCTATTTGAGATATTGGCATAAATAATTGAACAGTTTTGTATTTTGCAAATAAACCTCTTTGTATTGCTTTTTCAACTTTTACAGTCACTATTTTATGCTCATTGTGTGCTACTTCTAATTCTTTTAAGTCATTTTCTTGATCTGCTAATACTTTTGATAATCTTACTGTGCCATCTTTAGGAGATACTTTTGTTATAACAGCTGATATTTCATCGCCTACTTTATAAACGTCAGCGATTTCTTTACCTTCTTCTATATTTAAATCGTCTAAAGCGATTACTCCGTCAAATCCACATTCTAAACTTATGACAACTGCTCCATGAGATACCTTAGTTATAGAACTTGTTATAAGCTCCCCTACTTGTAATTTGTCTAACTGTTGTTCTTGTTGGTCTAACAGTTCTTTCATTGATAATTCATTAGTCATTTTATAATACATCCTTTCACACGTTTATCTTATTAATCCTATAAGTATTATTATACCATTAATCGTTAAAATACCTACAGTTTTATTACAAAATTTATACATAAATTTTATTTGTGTTACAAATAATTTATGTTTATACTATAATATTATTTTTTTTAATTTGCAAACGACAAAACACTTGCAAAAAAATAAATATATATTTTGTTATACCTTAATATTATACTAAATTTTTCATAATTTTACATCAATCTGTAAAAAGTTGGTATATTTATTTTTTTATTTATAACATTTTTGATTCTAAGAGCCTAAAAAACAATATATTTTTTACTATTATCCCCGGGTATATGATTTTGAATACTCCATATAATAGAATCGACATTTTTAATAAATATTTTATGCGAGGGATGATAATATGGACTCAAATAATTATAAAAAACAATTAAAAAAAGAAAAAGCAGAACTCGAAAATTTAATATCAGAAATGAAGGATAATACGCTATTTGGTGATACATCGCGTCATACTAGTGAAAGATATAGTTCTGGTGAATTATCTAGTTATGATAACCATCCAGGAGATATTGGTACTGAAGTTTATATGAACGATATGCAAAATAGTTTAACAGACCATCAACAATACCAATTAGATAAAGTCAATGATGCACTAAATAAAATTGATAATGATGAATTTGGATATTGTGAAAGATGTCATAACAAAATAGAATCAGAAAGACTCGATATCTTGCCAGAAACAAAACTTTGTGCCCACTGCGCACAAGAAACTGAAACATATTCAAGATATGATAACACAGAGCATTATGATTCTAATAATATAAATAGAGATCCTCATTTTTACTCAGAATATGTTACAGATTTAACTGACTTGAACAAAAATGGTTCATCAGCAAATCAAAATGGCCCTAGAGATAAAGATGATTTATTTTATAGCAATTAATATGTGAATAGTTTTTAAAACTTATACTTTTAAATAAACGTTAAAAAATCTCAAGTTTAAATAGCTTGGGATTTTTTCATTTTTCTCTAAAAATTTTTCAAAAAAATAGAAGGTGAAAATCACCTTCTTCTTGGTAAATAATTAATACATTTAAATAACTGGGCACTATATGTATATATTTATTGTATATAATTTTCGGCTTTAATGCAACTTTTTTTACCATTTTTAAGATATAATTTTTTATAGTTCTAACTTAACATTTTAAAATATATCATATTGCACTTACTATCATACAATGGTTCATATATTAGGTTTTATTTTACACAATCTTTTTATTCTTTACCTCAATATGCTATAAATTTTAAACATCTTATGCTACTATTTTCTTGTAAAAGATTAACATAACGAGGTGATTTAATGAATAACCTAAAAGATAAATTATTTGAACTATCTGATGAGAAATATAAAAAATTTCACAGCGGATTATGCCCAAATACCGATAATATAATCGGAGTTCGACTGCCAAAGTTAAGAGAAATTGCTAAAGAAATTGCCAAAGGGGATTGGAGATATTTTTTAGCAACTTCAAGTAATGATTATTATGAAGAAGTCATGATTAATGGCCTTGTAATAGCATATTCAAAATGTGATGTTGATGAAAAATTAAACTATATTGAAAGCTTTGTTCCAAAGATAGATAATTGGGCTATTTGCGATAGTTTTTGCAATAGCCTTAAATTTGTAAATAAAAATAAGGAAAAAGTTTGGGAATTTATACAACCCTATCTTAAATCAAATAAAGAATTTGAAATTCGATTTGCTGTTGTAATTATTTTAAATTACTACATTACAGAAGACTACATAGATCTTATTTTAGAAACTTTAGACGAGGTTAAACATGAAGGCTATTATGTAAAAATGGCTGTTGCTTGGGCTATATCACTGTGTTTTGTAAAATTTGAGGAAAAAACTATGAATTATCTTAAAAATAATAAATTAGATGATTTCACATATAATAAATCACTACAAAAAATATGTGAGTCTCTTCGTGTTGATAAAGATACGAAAGCTATAATCAAATCGATGAAAAGATAATTTTTATCTTAAATAATATAAATTTCATTTTATACAAAGGGGGTATTTTCTATGAAGAAATACGACGTTATTATTATAGGTGCAGGGCCTTCCGGGATTTTCTGTGCATATGAATTAATTGAGAACAACAAAAATCTAAATATATTAATGATTGAAAAAGGCAGACCTATCGAAAAAAGAAATTGCCCTAAACGTAAAACTAAAAAATGTGTTGGATGCCAACCCTGTTCTATAACTACTGGATTTGCAGGTGCTGGGGCTTTTTCTGATGGTAAGTTGTCACTATCTCCAGATGTAGGTGGAAATCTTCCTGAAATTTTAGGCTATGATAAAACTATTGAACTTATTAAAGAATCTGATTCTATATATTTAAAATTCGGTGCTGATACTAAAGTTTATGGTATCGATAAAGCAAAAGAAATTACTGAAATAAGAAGAAAAGCTATAAATGCTAACTTAAAATTAATCGAATGTCCAATTAGACATTTGGGTACTGAAGAGGGATATAAAATATATTCCAAACTTCAAGAACACTTGTTGTCAGCTGGTATTGAGATGATTTTCAACACTATGGTTGATGATATTATCATAGAAGATAATGTTGCAAAAGGTGTTATTTTAGATGATGGCCGACAATTCTTTGGTGATGAAATTGTCAGTGGTATCGGTCGTGAAGGTTCTGAATGGTTCTCAAATTTATGTAAAAAACACAATATAGAAACTCAAGTCGGGACTGTAGACATCGGTGTTCGTGTCGAAGTTAGGGACGAGGTAATGGAATTTTTAAATAAAAATCTATATGAAGCTAAATTAGTCTACTACACACCTACTTTTGATGATAAGGTTAGAACCTTCTGTACAAATCCATCTGGTGAAGTCGCTACAGAATATTATGAAGGTGGGCTCGCTGTTGTAAACGGCCATGCTTATAAATCAAAAGAATTTAAAACTAATAATACAAACTTTGCGTTATTAGTTTCTAAAAATTTTACAAAACCGTTTAAAACACCTATTGAATATGGAAAACAAATTGCTCAACTTAGCAACATGTTATGCGATGGTAAAATTCTTGTTCAAACTTTTGGCGATTTCCAAAGAGGAAGAAGAACAACAGAGGAAAGACTTTGTAGAAATAACTTAATTCCTACTCTTAAAGATGCTGTTCCTGGGGATTTATCTCTTGTTTTACCACACAGAATAATGGTGGATATAGAAGAAATGATTTTGGCACTTGATAAGGTGACACCTGGTATTGCTAGTGATGAAACATTACTTTACGGTGTTGAAGTTAAGTTCTATTCTAATAAAGTCATTGTAAATAAAGATTTTGAAACTAGTGTAAAAAATCTTCGTGCTATGGGTGATGGTGCCTCTGTTACAAGAGGTTTGCAACAAGCTTCTGCTAATGGACTTAGTGTTGCGAAAAGCATATTAGCAAAACGAAATTAGTTAGCCAGAAATATCTTAAAATAAATATACAAACAAAAAGATGCATGGTTAATAATTATCTCACATGCATCTTTTTAATTTATAAGTCTTTTAGATGATTGCTTTTAAATTTATATAAATTATTTTATTATCGTAAATGTTGTATCTATTTTTTTATTATTATCAACTCTATAAGTATTTATTGTAAATGCTCTATCTGTAACATCTATCATTGAATATGTTGGAACATTTTCTTGCCAACGATATGCAATATATGCTTGTTGATTTGGTGCTAAATCGTAATATTTGCTGCCTGTTGATGAATTTGCTGTAATATATAAAATACCCTTTGGATTTGTAGCGCACATTAATTCCTTGCTCTCTATCGCCTCTTCATCTTCTATCGATTGTAGATATTTTTTGTATTTCTTATTGCTATTTTTATTTCCTTTGTCATATTTTTCGTATTCTTTATCACTCAGCATATCATTTTTATCTAGTTTACCGCCTTTTAATATATATGATCTTGAGTATATATGGTCATGTCCACTAAGCACAACGTCTATATTGTTTTTTTCTAATATTGGAATTAATTTATATCTCAATTTTACTACGCTTGGTGTACTTGAATGTTCCCCAGAACCATATATGTCATGGTGCATTGTGACTACTTTCCATCTAGCATCTTTATTTAATTTTGTAACACATTCTATAAATTTTTTATGCTCGTCTATATTTTCATTATTAGTATTTAACATTATAAATAAAGTGTTTCCATATCTGTAGTGATAGTCACCTCCTGCAACAGTAGAACCCAATTTACTTTTATTTGGTAAATTGAAATGATATGAATAATTTTCACTATTTTCATCGTGATTACCTATAGTTGTTGCTATTGGTATTGATTTTAATGCACATGGACTTAAATATCCTGCATATTCAATTTCGTTATGGTCATATGATTCATTCTTTTTATATCCAGATTGTATTTGGTCTCCAGCAGATATTATAAAACTTAAATCACAATTTCTTCTTATCATATTTTTAATCGTATTGTTCCAATTAAAGCTATCGTTTCGGACTGCCTTATCTTGGTTTTCTAATTCTGTTTCTCTATTCATATTACGATAAGATGCACCTATTTGTGGGTCTCCAACAAAACCAAAAGTATATCGTTTTGTGTTTTTAGTTTTATATAGTGCTGGTTCTGTCCACTTTCCGTTTATTGTATAGCTGTAGTAATATCTAGTATTTGGTTTTAAATTTGTTGCGGTTGCCTTATTTGTTTTATATTCATCACTCGCCTTTGTCGTAATAACTTGTAATGCTTTGGCATCTTCCATTTTAGGGTTGTCACTTATTTTTAAATTTGGTTTTACATCACATGATTTTGAATACCATGCAAAGTTAAGTTGGGTTTCATCTTCTCCTGGTGATAGCGACATTTGAGTTGGGGAATTTTTTATTTTCTCCCACTCTTCACACCAATTTTTCCATTCATAAGTCTTACCCTGTCTTGTTTGTGTTGCATCTGTATAGCTACTTTTTTCTATTGCAAATATATTTGTAGCTAAAATAAATATCATAACTGCAATAATTATTGATACAAGGTACTTTATTCCTTTTTTCATATGTATGACTCTCCCTTTTTGTTGTAATTTATCAACATATACTATTTGTTATGACATAATTAAGTATAAATTCTAACAAAAAATCATTCAATATTATTGATAAAGATTTAAATTAGACTTAATTAAATTAACATTTTCTTAATATTTCTAATAAATTTCAGTTATAGTATTTTACTGAAATAACATTTTTATGCATGTATATATTCTAAAAAATCATTGTAAAAAAAATCGTGTTGAAAAATACCTATAAAAGTATTCTCTAACACGATTTTATCTATATACTCGAACATACATATTCTACTTTTTTCTATTTTTAAAGTTATTCTATTATATTTTTCTATATCTTATACTTGAGAAGTAGCTTTGTCTTCTTCTTTAGCCCAACCAAATGAATACTTAACAGCTTTATTCCATCCTTTTATTTTTCTTTCTCTTTCGTCTTCTCCCATAATAGGACTAAATATTTTATCTACTGCCCAGTTTTTGATTACATCTTCTTTGCTATTCCAATATCCTACTGCTAAACCTGCTAAATATGCAGCCCCCATAGCTGTAGTTTCTACACAAGAAGGTCTCTTAACTGGTGCATTTATTATATCTGATTGGAATTGCATTAAGAAGTCATTTGCACTTGCCCCTCCATCTACTTTTAATGCGGCTAAATCAATTCCAGAATCAGCTTTCATGGCATGCAGTACGTCATTTACTTGATAACCTATTGATTCTAATGTAGCTCTTATTATATGGTATTTGTTTACGCCACGACTTAAACCAACTATAGTTCCTCTTGCATATTGGTCCCAATATGGAGCACCTAATCCTGTAAATGCTGGTACTACATAACATCCGTTAGTATCTTTAACTTTTTTAGCCATATATTCTGAATCTGCAGCAGATTCTATTATTCTAAGTTCATCTCTTAACCATTGTATAGATGCACCTGCAACAAATATAGATCCTTCTAAAGCATAATTAACTTTTCCGTCAAGCCCCCATGCTATAGTTGTTACTAATCCATTTTTGGAATAAACGGGAGTTTCTCCTGTATTCATTAGCATAAAACATCCTGTTCCATATGTATTCTTAGCTTCACCTGGATTAAAACATGTTTGACCAAATAATGCCGCTTGTTGGTCACCTGCTGCCCCTGATATAGGGATTTCCTTTCCAAAGAATGAAGCATCACTATATCCATACACATAACTTGATGGTTTTGGTTCTGGTAACATACTTTCCGGTATATTTAATTCCTCTAAGATTTCTTTGTCCCAAGTTAAATCTTTTATATTGAATAATAATGTACGAGAAGCATTAGAATAATCCGTTACATGTGCTTTACCTTTAGTTAATTTCCATATTAACCAAGTTTCTACTGTACCAAATAATAATTCCCCTTTTTCAGCTCTTTCTCTGACTCCGTCTACATTATCTAATATCCATTTTAATTTTGTTCCTGAAAAATAAGCATCTATTATAAGTCCTGTTTTTTCTCTAAATTTATCAGTTAATCCTTTATCTTTTAATGTATCACAATATTCTGAGGTTCTTCTGCATTGCCAAACTATTGCATTATATACTGGTTCTCCCGTACTTTTGTCCCAAACTATTGTTGTTTCTCTTTGATTTGTTATTCCTATTGCTGCAATATCATCTGCTCCTATCCCTAATTTAGCCATAGCTTCAACAGCCACACCTAATTGAGATGACCATATTTCATTTGCATCATGTTCTACCCAACCTGGTTTTGGGAAGTATTGAGTAAATTCTTTTTGTGCTATGCTACATATTTCTCCTTTTTCGTCGAAAAGTATACATCTGTTGCTAGTTGTTCCTGCATCAAGCGCCATTATGTACTTAGACATTTTAAAAATCCTCCTTTAACCTTTTTGAATCCATAATAAAAATAAATAAAAATATATCTTGTCATATAGATGATTATTTTGATAAAAATCTATATAAATTTTCTACAATTTTATAACGTACTTTCTTATGTTATATTATCTTTCGATTTATGTCTATATTTGCCTTCTATAACATTATATTTTACATTATTTTGAGACTTAAATTGGCTACTTCTTTCTAAAGAACATTAATTTTTTTATTTTTTCACAAAAAAAGCAATATTAAATGAAGGTTCTTATACCTTTTTTAATATTGCTCTCATAGTATCACATATTTTTTATTATTTTTTACCAGATATATTTGCTTTTTAAAAGCTCTATTTCTTTTGCATATCCATCTAATTCATTTGGAGTTTCTAGTAAGAAAGGAAGATTTTTTAAGGCATCATGGTTTATTATTCTAACTATTGCATCAAGTCCTATTTGTCCTTCTCCTATTTTTGCATGTCTATCTTTATGACTTCCACATGAATTTAAACTGTCATTTAAATGGATTGCTTTTAATCTATCTAAACCTATTATATTATCAAATTCTTCTAATACTCCATCTAAGTTGTTTACTATATCATATCCTGCATCAAACACATGACATGTATCTAAACATACACCTAATTTTTCGTCTATTTCTACACCATCTATTATAGCTTTTAATTCTTCAAAACTTCGACCTACTTCTGTGCCTTTACCTGCCATTGTTTCAAGAAGAACTGTCGTAGTTTGCTCTTTTGTAAGAGCTTGATTTAACATATCTGTTATATATTTTATACCTACATCCACACCTTGTTTTACGTGGCTTCCTGGATGGAAATTGTATAAATTATTTGGAGTTAATTCTAATCGTTTTAAATCATCTATAAAAGTATTTACTGCAAATTCTCTTTTACTTTCATCTGCGGCACAGGCATTTAATGTGTATGGTGCATGTGCTAGTAATTGTGCAAAGTTATTTTCTTTAGCTAATTTTAAAAATTTATCTATATCATTTTGATCTAGTTGTTTAGCCTTTCCGCCTCTTGGATTTCTAGTGAAAAATTGAAATGTATTTGCATCAATAGATAATGCTTCTTTCCCCATATTTTCAAATCCCTTTGACACTGATAAATGACATCCTATATTTAACATAAATTATTTTCAATGGATTCTTTGTTATATTAAAAACAATCCATTGACTCCTCCTCTACTATTATTCTATATTCACTTTAACTTAATCTATTAATTTTTAAATCAATTGATTTAATTCATTTCTATTTATTCGTTCCTAAAATTCCACCTAAATAAATACATCGTGTTTAACTATATGATTTAGTTTACCCATACTTATTAAATTGTAACAAATTTATTGTTTTCTGTACATTTTATCTTGTAAACATGATTTTTTATCTGTTATTCGATAATTATATTTTACAAAAAAAATAATTAATCTCATAAAATTTTATTAATTCATAATATTTTTACAATTTTATAGACTTATTTTTTTAATCATATATAATATTAATTATACAAATACTTTATTCTTCTATAAAAATTGTAGAATAATCATAATTCTATGTTTAAGTTTTTATGAAGTTTAAAAATCGTTTTCCTAAATAAACTTTAGTCAATTAAAGCCGACGACGATGGTGATTAAATAGATAATTACCATCGTCGCTGCATGTATAAAAAAAGCAACGAATTTCGTTGCTTTTTTATTTATTATCTTCTTTATCTTTTAATAATAAAGGATTATAATATCTTCCCTTATTTTTCGTACTTTTTCCATATTGAATTGCCTCTTTTGGACATCTACAAATACACGCCATACACTTTGTACAATGTTGATGCCACATAGGCTTTCCTTTATATAATTCTATATTTTCTAAAGGACACACCTTTTTACAAAGACCACATGAGTTGCAATTATTATCTACGCTAAACTTTGATGTTCCCATACAAAAAATATAAAATAATTTCTTTACTATATATGTTTTAAAATAATCACTTATATTGTATTTTTCTTTATCAAAAGCATGTAGACGTCTATCTTTTATTTGCTCATTTATTTTTATTATTTGTTTTTGAGCATCTACTAATTTTTTATTTCTTAAAAGAGTAGAATCTAAATCAAACATAGTTATAAAATTTTCTGGCATTTGTATAAATTCAGTATAGTATATCTCCATTTTTTTATCTTTAAACATATTATCTAAATACTTTGACATACATCCTGTATCACTTCCACACGTATAAACCGAAAATAAATAATGTTGCCTATACCCCTCAAATTTTATTTTCTTAATAAAACGCTCAACTATTTGGGGTGGAGCCCAAGAATATGTTGGAAATACAAACCCTATTTTTTCTTTTCGTTCTAATTCATAAACATACTCTTCTTGATTTTTCTTCATCTCTGTTGCAATATTTATTAATCTCTCATTTTGGTATTTACCTATTTCTTTAGCTACCCATAAAGAATTTCCGGTCCCAGAGTAATAAAATATCATATGTCTATTCCCCCTAACATGTAAAGTCTGCTCTACTTCTATAAATGAAAATCTATATTAATTATTTTAATTTTTCAAATTATAATTTTATATAATTACCTCAATTTATTATAGCATATCTGACTTTTTTATTTGATTATATAATTGTAATTTATCGAAAATTAATTTAACATAAATTTAATAATTCTATTTACTTCATTATAATCTTATTATTAGCTTTTGATGTATAATAAATATAATTGATTATATTAATTAATTGAAAGGAGATAGCTTTGTCAAATATATTAAATTTAGATAAAATATTGTGTATTTTTTTTGGCGAAAATATATTTACGAATTTAAATAATAATGAATATAATAAGACAGTTGATGTAAGATCAGCTGAGGAATTTAATGCCATAAAATTATTACAATATAATATCCCTGTAATAACTATAGAGCAACATCAACTTCTCCATAGACATTTATACTTGGCTGGAATAATAGTTTTTTATGGACTTTTTAAAAATAAAAAATATATTAGGAATAAATTATTAGAAATATCAAATAATAGACAATATAAAATTTTAATCGGTTGTTCCAAGGGTAGACTTAGAAGCCCTGCCGTTTGGCTATATGCAAGATTTCTAGGAATAGATGCTAAAATATTAAAATACGGTGTTAAACATTATGCAAATTAATATATTTATGTAAATAAAAAGATCTCAGGGGACTAGGAATCCTGAGACCTTTTTTTGGTTATATACCCTAATGACTTTTTATAACCAATCTTTCACTATTTATATTATAACTTATATTTGTAAGTTTTTACAGTAGTATTTTGGTAGTACTACCCCTTACAATGTTAAATTTATCTTAATATGTAAACTGAATATTCTCTTATTGATGCTTCATTATACACTCTTTATTTTTACATACTCTGCAAGCTCCTGTACATTCATCAACTAAATCTAAAGATTGCTCAAATGCAAATTTACTATTATTTTTATTTCTTATTATAGGAATATCTTGTTTTTTAGCCTGAGTCTCGACTGATGCCATTAATTTGTGCGATACTGTTGATGTGAATATTACAATTGCATCTGGACTTCCAATTGACCTTTTAACACGTGAAGACATGTTTAAAACTACTTTTGCCTTATATCCCCTATTTTTTGCTAACTGTATATAATCTCTTTTCATTCTTTCGTTTCCACCAACGACTACTAAACTCATATCCGTACACCCCTTTATATTTTTTTGTTTTTATTATCATTTTGATAATTTTATTTTAATCCATTTATTTTCTTATGTCAAGCAAATGATACTGATTATCATTTTAATACCATAATATATTATTATTTTCTAATTGTCAATATAATTGATAATATTTATCAGTTATAATTTTATTTTTTTACTTTTCATATATATTAAATATGATTTTATCTAAGAGTTAAATGTTCAATATAAAGAAATGAATTTCTCAAAAAAAAGACTACACATATTAAATGTGCAGCCTTTTTGTAAACAATAAATAACATGTATTATTCTTGTTCTTCTAAATCAACTTTTATGCTTAATTCTTCTAATTGACCTTCTTCTGGTAATCCTGGTGCATTAGTCATTGGGCATATAGCATTTTGGTTTTTAGGGAATGCTATTACTTCTCTTATGTTGTCAGCTCCTGTAAGTAACATCATAAGTCTGTCAAATCCAAATGCAAGACCAGCGTGTGGTGGAACACCGTATTTGAATGCTTCTAATAAGTATCCGAATTTATCGTTAGCAGTCTCTTGGCTCATTCCTAAGGCCTTGAACATCTTTTCTTGAACTTCTTCATCAGATATTCTTACACTACCTCCACCAAGCTCATATCCGTTTAATACCATGTCATAAGCTTTAGCTCTTAATTGAGTTTTATCTTCTTGATCTAATTTATCTATATCTTCGTCTAATGGGCAAGTGAATGGATGGTGCATTGCTATCATTCTTCCTGTTTCTTCGTCTTCTTCGAATAGTGGGAATTCAGTTACCCATAATAAGTTGTATTTGTTTTTGTCTATTAAGTCCATTTTTCTAGCAACTTCTAGTCTTAATTGACCTAATGCATCATATACAACTTTGTTTTTGTCAGCTACGAATAATATTAAGTCTCCTGCTTTAGCGTCCATTCTATCTAATATAGCTTTTATTTCATCTTCTGTGAAGAATTTAGCTATTGGAGAATCTATACCTTCTTCAGTAACTTTTATCCAAGCTAAACCTTTAGCTTTGTAAGTTTTAGCATGTTCTTCTAATTTTTTCATTCCTTTTTTAGAGAATGCATCTGCTCCACCTATTGCATTTATAGCTCTAACACTTGAGTTAGCAGCATTTGCAGCTGATGAGAATACTCCAAATCCACAGTCTTTAACTAAGTCTGATAAATCTGTAAGTTCCATAGCAAATCTAGTATCTGGTTTGTCAGAACCGAATCTGTCCATAGCTTCTTTGTAAGTCATTCTCTTAAGTGGTAATTGTATATCTATGTTGTGTATTTCTTTGAATATTCTTCCTATCATGTTTTCCATCATAGTCATAACATCATTTTCGTCAACGAAAGACATTTCGCAGTCTATTTGAGTGAATTCTGGTTGTCTATCAGCTCTTAAATCTTCGTCTCTGAAACATTTAACTATTTGGAAGTATCTGTCCATACCACTTACCATTAATATTTGTTTGAATAATTGTGGTGATTGTGGTAAAGCGTAGAATTTACCTGGGTTAACTCTACTTGGTACAAGGTAATCTCTAGCACCTTCTGGACTTGGTTTTATTAAGAAAGGTGTTTCTATTTCTAAGAAGTTGTTTTCAGATAAGTATTGTCTTACTATTTGAGCAACTCTACTTCTCATTATTAAGTTATTTTGCATAGAAGGCTTTCTTAAGTCTAAGTATCTATATTTTAATCTTTTATCTTCAGATACGTTGTCGTCATCTTTTATATATATTGGTGGAGTTTGAGATTTGCTAAGAACTCTAAGTTCTGTAGCTGATATTTCTATATCTCCAGTAGCCATGTTAGGGTTTTTAGCTTGTCTTTCACGAACTATACCTTTTACAGCTATAACATATTCTGAACCTAATTTTTCAGCTTTTTCAAATGCATCTTTACTTACGTCAGCATCGAATATTATTTGGCTTATTCCTCTTATATCTCTTAAGTCAACGAATACTAATCCGCCTAAGTTTCTTTTCTTTTGAACCCAACCATTTAGAATAACTTCTTCGCCAACATTGTCCATTCTAAGATCTCCACAATAGTGAGTTCTCTTTAATCCTTTTAATGTCTCCATGTTTTTCTCCTTTATCATTTACACACTAAAGGAGGACTACTATTTTGTGGTTAGCAAAAATATAAGCAGCCCCTCTAGTATTTTTCATATATTAGATTATAATCTTTTTTTAAGTTCGTCAACTAATTCGCTTAGTTTTATAGTTGTTTGTTCTGATGTTTTCATATTTTTAAGTGTTGCTGTATCGTTAGCTAACTCATCATCACCTATAACTACTGTGTATTTAGCGTTAAGTTTGTCAGAGTACTTAAATTGAGCTTTTAAACTCTTATCTAAGTGGTCATTGTCTGCACTTATGTGATTAGTTCTTAAATCTTTTATTAATTTAAAGCTCTTAGTCTTAGCTGCATCACCTATAGTTGCTATATATATATCAGTTGATTTTGGATTTTCGATTTCTATATTGTTATTTTCTAAAGTTAATAATAATCTTTCTGCTCCAAGAGCAAATCCTATACCGCTTATACCTTTAGGTCCACCAAGCATTTCAACTAGTCCGTCGTATCTACCTCCACCACAAACTGTACTTTGAGAACCGATGTCGTTAGATATAATTTCGAACGCTGTCTTTTTGTAGTAATCTAATCCCCTAACTATAGTTTTATCAACTACATAGTTTATATCCATTTCTTTTAAGTAAGTTTGTAATTTGTCAAAGTGATCCTTACAATCTTCACATAAGTGGTCTATCATGAAAGGTATATCTTGTAAGTTTTCTTTACAGTGAGGGTTCTTACAGTCGATAACTCTCATTGGATTTTTATCTTTTCTTTCTAAACAAGTTTCGCATAATACGTCAACTTTTTTGTCTAGATATTCTTTTAATTTTCTATTGTATTCTTCTCTACATGTTGGGCAACCTACAGAGTTTATATTTACTGATAAGTTTTTAAGTCCCATTTCGTTGAAGAATTGTACTGCAAGGCTTATAACCTCAGCATCTACTGATGGTCCATCACTTCCTAATACTTCTATACCAAATTGGTGGAATTGTCTTTGTCTTCCTGCTTGTGGTCTTTCATATCTGAAGCAAGGAGTTATGTAGTATAATTTTGTTGGTTGTGTATCAGCATACATTTTATTTTCTATAAATGATCTTATAACACCTGCTGTTCCTTCTGGTTTTAAACTTAATTGTCTATCTCCTCTATCAGTGAAACTATACATTTCTTTTTGAACAACATCAGTAGTGTCCCCAACACTTCTAGCAAATACTTCTGTGTGTTCAAAGATAGGAGTTCTTATTTCTTCATATCCATATAATGCACAGATTTCTCTGAATTTTTTTTCTACATAATGCCATTTATATACATCCTTTGGTGTTATATCTTTAGTTCCTCTAGGTGCTTTACTTAACATTCTTTTGTACCTCCTTATATTTTCTATTTATCATTTCGTCAACTCTATCAATATATTGCTCTAGATTTTTGACGTTTTCTACTCTTTCAATTCTATTTTCATCTGCATATACAAATTTTGTGATTGAACCAGCCCCTAAAGCTATATTACTTTGGCGCTCCTCCATTATTTGAATATTATATATACATTCATATCCTTCTTTAGCATAACCTATATTTTCTAGGTTTCCTAACATGTGTTTTTGTCTGTACATATAGTATGGATTAAGTCCCATTTTCTTTGCATATTTCATAGATAAATCTATCATCTTAGTCATTTCATCGAATTGAGTTAATTCATAGTTATCTATGTTTTCTTTTAATTTAGATGTTCTTTTAACAGCTAATGTGTGCACTGTTAAACTTTCTGGTGAAAGTTTTTCTATTTCTTTTAATGTATTTTCTACCATTGCTAGATTTTCATCAACAAGACCTAAAATTATATCCATATTAATATTATCAAATCCTAGCTCTCTCGCCAACTGAAAACATTCAATTATATCATTTACACTGTGTTTTCTTCCTACTTTTTGTAGAGTTTCGTCGTTCATAGTCTGTGGATTTATACTAATTCTACTTACACCGTGTTTTTTAAGAACTTCTAAAATCTCTCTATTTATTGTATCAGGTCTTCCCGCTTCCACTGTGAACTCTTTTATATTGCTTAAATCGAATTCTTTGAATAATCCTTTTATTAAAGTCTCCATTTCTTCTGGTGATAAAGTTGTTGGAGTACCTCCACCTATATATAAAGTTTCTATTTCTTTGTTGTTATCTCTAAGAAGTTCTGCAACACCTTTGGCTTCTTGAAGTAATTTTTCTACATATAGTGGCTTTTTACCACCAAATTTATCAACTGGATTTGCTGGGAATGAGCAATAATAACATCTAGTTGGGCAGAAAGGTATCCCTACATATAATGATACCTTATTTTCATCTATTGGATATATAAATTGTCTCTCTCTTTTTGCAATATTTAGAGCTAATTCTATTTTATCATCTTTTATATAGTAATCTTCTGCTAATTTTATTTTTATATATTCTTCATCTTTTCCTTCATCTAATAAAGCATGGACTATTTTTACTGGTCTTATACCCGTAAGTATACCCCAAGGTACATTAGATTCAAATTTTTGTTCAAGAATTTTGAACATACTTCTTTTTATTGTTTCTTTTATAGTTTTTTTACGTTCTCTTTCATCTAGTCCGCTTAAATCTCTGTAATCAACGTTGCTAAGTATTTCTTGATAGTTTTCACAATAAACAGTTTTTGAGAAAAGTCTGTCTCCATGATAGAAAATACTATTTTCTATTACCATCATACAGTCTCTTACATCGATAAATCTAAAATCAGAAGTAAATAATTTTATAAGTTCACTTACTTCGTATTTATAATCATGTCCTTTTAGAACAACTCCTATCATTTTACGTCTCCTTTTATTATAGCTTTTTTCTGTTAAAAAAATAATCCAGTACTGCTTTGATTAGCTAAAACAGTACTGGAAAAACTTAAATTTGTTGCATATATGGATTCATTCTTTTTTCTACTCCAATTGTAGATGTAGGTCCATGTCCTGGGTATATTACTGCGTTATCATCGTATTTAGCTAATTTTCTTAAAGATTTCATCATTTGTTTGTAATCTCCACCATAAAAATCAGTTCTTCCTATACTTCCTGCAAATAAAGTATCCCCTGTGAATATGTGTTCTCCTACTTTTATGCACATTCCACCTTTTGTATGTCCTGGAGTGTGTATAACTTTTAATTTAAGGCTTCCAAGTTCTATAACGTCGCCTTCTTGAACGTACTCATCAGCATCAAATTCAACTAAAAGCCCTGGAAGTTGTGCACTTAAATTTTTATTTCTGTCTATTAAAACTTCTTCTTCATTTACATGAGCTACTATTTTAGCATTTGTTTTGCTTTTAATTTCTGGTACACGACATATATGATCGCCATGTCCATGAGTTAATATTATATATTCTACAGTCAGTCCATGTTGTTTTATTATGTTGAATATATCTATAATACTTCCACCTGGATCTATTACTGCACATTTTTTAGTTTTTTCGTCCCCAAGTATATAAGTATTTTCATCCATAAATCTATCTACAACTTTTTCAATTATCATCAAAATCCCTCCTTAGAAAGCTTTTTTAGATTCTAATAAAATTGTTACTGGACCATCATTTGTTAGTTCTACCATCATATGAGCTCCAAATTCCCCTGTTCCTACAGTTATCCCTTGTGTTCTTAATTTTTCTACAAATTCTTCGTATAGAGGATTTGCTACATCAGGTCTCGCTGCATCAGAAAAACTTGGTCTTCTTCCTTTTCTAGCGTCTCCATAAAGCGTAAATTGAGATACTGCCATTACTTCCCCTTCGATATCTTTTAAAGATAAATTCATTTTGTCGTTTTCATCTTCAAATATTCTTAAATTTGTTACTTTATCTACCATATAGTCTACGTCTTTTGAAGTATCATCATGAGTTACTCCTAATAAAACTAATAGACCTTTTTTGACTTCTCCTGTTACTCTTTCATCTACAGTAACCCTTGAACTTGATACTCTTTGAACAACAGCTCTCATATCTGCCTCCCTAAACTTTAAATTTATTAAAAACCCTAGGGGTTAGTTTCTCATTCTTGAAACTTCGTCAACCCCTGGTATTGATTTTATTTTTTTCATAAGTTGTTTTAATTCTGATATATCGTTAACTTCGACTAATAAACTTATATTTGCTGTATTGTCCTTTAATACTCTGCAATTTATACCGCTTATACGTAGTTTTTCCATAGATACGATATGTATAACATCATTTAAAAGACCTACTCTATCTATTGCAATGATTTTTACTTCACCTTCAAATTTGCTCTTTTCTGGATTATTCCATTCAACTTCAACAAGCCTATTTTTTAGGAATTCATCATCAAGTTTTATATTTGGACAGTCTTTTCTATGGATTGCTACACCTCTTCCTTTTGTGATATATCCTATTATATCGTCCCCTGGAAGTGGGTTACAACATTTAGCGAATCTTACTAATATGTTGTCTAATCCTTTTACTGTAATACCGTTATCTTTTTTCTTTCTTTTCTTAGCGTATTCTTGTTCATCGAAGTTTTGTTTAATTTTATCTTCTTTTTCTTGCATTCGCTTTTCTTTTTCTTGGCGGTTAATTTCTTTATTGTAGAAATCCCTAACCTTTGGCATAACTTGTGATGTAGCTATACCACCATATCCTATAGTTGCAATTAAGTCTTCTAAACTTGGTTGATTGAATTTTTTTGCAACTTGAGTTAAGAATTTTTGAATGCTAGCATTTTTGTATGGTATGTTGTAGCGTTTGAATTCTTTTTCTAATATATCTGTCCCACGCTCAACATTTTCTTCTCTTCTTTCTTTTTTGAACCATTGTCTTATTCTATTTCTAGCTGTTGGTGTTTGTACTATACTTAACCAATCACGACTTGGCCCTGGTGAGTTTGCTGATGTTATAACTTCTACAATTTCACCATTTTGTAATTTATAATTTATTGGAACAATTTTACCGTTTATTTTTGCACCTGTACATTTATTACCTACATTTGTATGAACTCTATAAGCGAAGTCTATCGGTGTAGAACCTGCTGGTAATTCAATTACATCCCCTCTTGGTGTAAATACATAAACTTGACTATTAAATACGTCGTCTTTTAGTGCATCTAAAAACTCATGTGGATCTTGAACGTCTTTTTCCCACTCCATCATTTGTCTTAGCCATTTTAATTTTTGTTCCATCTTAGCATCATGACTTCCTGTAATACCTTCTTTATATTTCCAGTGAGCAGCGATACCATTTTCAGCAATCTCATGCATCTCATGAGTTCTAATTTGTATTTCTACAGGCTCACCATCAGGACCTATTACAGTTGTATGAAGAGATTGATAAAGGTTTGGCTTTGGCATAGCGATGTAGTCTTTAAATCTTCCTGGCATAGGAATCCACATTGTATGAACCATACCTAAGACTGCATAACAGTCCTTAACCGTGTTAACAATTATTCTAACAGCAGTTAAGTCATAAATTTCTTCAAATGTTTTGTGTTTTTTCCTCATTTTTTTGTAGATACTATAGAAATGTTTTGGTCTACCTGAAACTTCACAATCTATATCTACTTCTTTAAATTTGTCTTGTAACAATCGTACTATTTTATCTATGTATTCCTGTCTTTGACTTCTCTTCATAGTTATCTTTTCAGCAAGTTCTCTATAACCTTCTGGATCGATATATTTTAAAGCTAAGTCTTCTAATTCCCATTTAATCTTTGATATACCTATTCTATGAGCAATCCCACCGTATATTTCTAGAGTTTCTTTAGCTTTATATTTAGCCTTTTCCTCTGGCATATATTTCAGAGTCCTCATATTATGAAGTCTATCGGCCAATTTAATTAAGATAACTCTTATATCTTTAGCCATAGCTAAGAACATTTTTCTAAGGTTTTCAGCTTGAGATTCTTCTTTTGTTTGGTACTTAATTTTACCTAATTTAGTAACTCCATCTACTAAGTCTGCTATATCTTTGCCAAATAATTCTTTAATATCTTCATATGTGTAAGGTGTGTCTTCTACAACATCATGTAACAGACCTGCTGCTATAACTTCCATATCTAGTTCTAGATCGGCTAATATATTTGCAACAGCTATTGGATGAATAATATATGGTTCACCCGATTTTCTAAATACTCCTGCATGTGCAGATTTTGCTAATTCATATGCTTTTATAACTGGAGTCACATCTGCATTAGGAGCGTATTTTTTAATTTTATCTAAAATTTCTTGTAATTCCTTGTCATACATATTACCACCTGATTATCCTATATTTTTATATATATGAAAATAGTTGGTATATACCAACTATTATTATTCTAGTATTTTATTAGAGAATTAATATGATAACCTTCTAATTTAGCTTTACCATTTAAATCTTCTAATTCTATTAAGAATTGAAGTGAAACTACTTCTCCACCTAAATTTTCTATTAATTTTATTGCAGCTTCTGTAGTTCCTCCTGTAGCTAGTAAATCGTCAACTATTGCCACTCTTTGACCTGGTTTTATTGCATCTTTGTGTATTTCTAATATATTTGAACCGTATTCTAAATCATATTCAAATCTTTCAACTTCACCTGGTAATTTTCCTGGTTTTCTAACTGGTACAAATCCAGCTTCTAAAGCATATGCAACTGGTGTCCCAACTAAAAATCCTCTCGCTTCTGGTCCAACAACTATATCGATGTTTTTATCTTTTAAATCTTCAACTATTTGATCAATAGTATATTTTAAGGCTTTTCCATCTTTTAATAAAGTTGTTATATCCTTAAAACTAATCCCCTCTTTTGGGAAATCTTCTATAACCCTTACACATTTTTTTAAATCCATTCTAGATTCCTCCTAATAGCTTTCTAAGTATCTGTCTTTTAATTCCTTAATATTTATAAGTATCAAACTTTCATCAAGATTAAATTTAGAAATAGACTGTTTTGTAAAATCTATAATCAAGATATTATCTATTTCATTTATTGTGTATTCTAGTAAATTAAACTCTCTAAAAACACTTAATATAACAAATATTTTTAATGGCATTACTCCAAATACAGCTTTTATTTTATTAAGTGTAATTTCAATGTGTTTATTTGTAATACAATATTTATATACAGATATAAATTCATCCCTTGTAGGAACTATGTTATCCATTATACTATTTAAATATAATTTACTTTTTTCATCATAATACTTAACAAGGTTAGAATTTGCCTTAATATTATATAATAAATACGAATATTCTTCTTTATTATATAAAAAATCGTAAAGAATAATATTATTATATATGTTTAAATCTAATTTATCAAGATTAGGAGAAAATATAAGTTTTATTTTATGTGTATCTTTACATATTATTCCAAATCCAATATCAAATTCGTCATCTATAAGCGATAAATCTGAATAAGCTCTAAAAAATCCGTTTAATGTATTACAAATTACTAATGTATCTTCATCGAAAAATTCAAATATATTTATATCATTGTAGTTACTATATTTTTGATTAAAACTACTTGATATTTCATTTTTCCCAAAATCACTATCGTTTATTCCTTTTTTTTCTAAATCGTAATCTATTTTATATAAATTGTTCACATCATGTGGAACTATTTTTGAAAATAGTTTTATAGATGTAGAATCTTTTATTGCTGACTTAGGGTGTGCCATTCTTATATCCTTAAGTAAGAATTGTACTTTTCTATTATTATTGTAATTATTTTCATCTAATTGAAATAAAACATCTACTTTATCCCCTCTAGTAAATTCATCTGCTAAATAAGCCATATTAAATCCAATAGCTTCATATACAGAATCTTTTTGAAGAGTTAATTTAAGATGTTGTTTTGCCGCACCAACAAATCCTATGTTAGCTAAAACTAAATCTCTCATTATAAATCTAGGTGTTGGATTGCTCATTCCAAAAGGTTCTAGAAGATGAAGTTGGTCAACTAAATCTAAATCAACTTGTCCCTCTTGTAATTCGTACTCAACTTTTATATTTTCAATCATATCTTCCTTAGTCAAGCTATAATCTGCAATTTCATTTACTCTTTGTCTAAGTTCATCTATATTTTGTGCATCCATTGAAAGCCCTGCCGCTTGTTCATGACCTCCAAATTTAGACATTAAATCCTTACATTCAACAAGAGCATCAAATATACTAAAGCCTTTTATTGATCTAGCTGAACCTGTCGCCATTCCTTCTTCTATAGTAAGCAATATAGTCGGTTTGTAGTATTTTTCAGTTAATTTTGATGCAACTATTCCTATAATCCCATGTTGCCACCCTTCATTAGCTACTACTAAAACCTTATCATCTTCATAAGATTGGTTACTTGCTATAATTGCTTCAGCTTCACTATACATCTTACTTTCAATTAACTGTCTTTCGCTATTTTTTTCTTCTAAATCCATAGCTATTTCTTTAGCTTGTTCTGGGCTGTCTGCAGTAAATAATTCTACTCCTAAATAAGAATATCCTAAGCGTCCTGATGCATTTATTCTAGGCCCTACTGAATATCCTATATGCGATGATTTAAGTTGGTGAGTATCTATTCCACACACCTTTATAAGTTCTTTTAAACCTATATTTCTACCATCCTTCATCATTTTCAGACCATTTTTTACAATTATTCTATTTTCATCTTTTAGAGGTACAATATCACAAATAGTAGCTAGAGTTACAATCTCTAAATAGTCATACATTGATTCCCTAAATACTTCAGGTGGCGTCAATGCTTGTATTAATTTAAATGCAACCCCACACCCGCATAAAAAGTCGTATGGATATGTACAGTCCTCTTGTTTTGGATTTATTACTGCTATTGCGTCTGGAATTTCATCTTGGCATTCATGGTGATCTGTTATTATTACGTCCATTCCAAGTGTTTTTGCAAATTCTACTTCTTTTGCTGAAGTTATTCCACAGTCTACACTTATTAATAAATCACAGCCTATCTCATTTATTTTTTCTAATGCCTCAATGCTTATCCCATATCCTTCTTTTAATCTATTTGGAATGTAGTATTTTACATCATATCCTATAGATTTAAAATATAATACTAATATAGATGTTGAAGATACCCCGTCGACATCATAGTCGCCATATATAAATATCCTCTCCTTTTTTTCGATAGCTTTCTTTATCCTATCTACACCTTTTTGCATATCCTTCATCAAAAACGGGTCTCTTAGATAATCCAAAGAGGGATTCATAAATATTTCAGCATCTTTTTCTGTTATTATGTCTCTATTTTTTAATATTTGACTTATTTCCGGGGAAATACCGACTTGTGTTCCTACTTTATTTTCTTTTATTTTCCCAAAATGTTTTAATGTCCATTTCTTTTTATAAAGCATACAATCACCTCCTGCTATTATTTTTCTATTTTGTCCACATATTACAAAATTTCTCTATATTTTTTAACGTCAATTTTTTTCTTTATATTGATAATTTTCACACATTCTATTATATTATATTTTTTAATTGTTTAACAATTTGTTTTAGTTTTTCCAATAAACAACTGCTTTTATTGTATTTATTTTTTCATAAATTAAACCATTTATGCTTATCTCTTCTATATATTTCTTTATAATATGCTCTTGATTCTCATCAATATCGTATTTAGCTTTACATCTATTTATATAAACCTCACATGATTTCTCAATACTCATCTCACTATCCCAACTTTGTTCTATGTATTCTATTTTAGGGTAATATCCATTTTCCCAAAGAATATTGAATACATACTTAACAGTATCTTCAGAATTGCTTTGTTTATTTTTTATTCCAAGCAATTTATCAATCTCATCACTTACTGAATCTGTTCTTCTAGTGCCACAGCAATATATCCCCGCACTTTTACTACAGTCCATAAATTTTTTAAAAGTTTCATAATTAGATATTGCTGGAGTCATACATGCCATAACTAAATCGAATTTTTTGATTAAACCTTCTTTTTCTATATCGAGTTTTGACCAATCGTCACATCTAAACTCTACATTTTTCTTATCGTATTGTTTTGCCTTCTCTTTTGCAAATTCTATCATTCTTGGTGATAAATCTGTTCCAATGCATTTGAAACAATCATCTGCTAATGCTGCACAATATTTTCCGGCACCGCACCCTACATCTAAAATAAAACTATCCTTATTTATCAAGTTATTTTCTTTTATTATCTGAATGAACCTTTCATTTTGTACATTTTCCAATTCATAGCTTCCAAAGTAATCCGCCTTTGAATTCCACAATTCAATTGCCGCTTTATCATTCTTATTTTTATTTTCCCATTTATCTTTAATAATCTCTGTAAACATAATTTATACCCCTTTAAAAAAATGGATACAACATAATTTATGTCATATCCATCTTATACACTTTATTCTTAAATATTAATTTAATTTTATATTGAATTAAAACTTTAGATTATTTATGTTTTTGAGCATTAGCACAATAATCATCTGCTGATTTTATTAAACTTTGTTTTTCTTCTTCTGTTAATTCTCTCACAGCTTTTGCTGGAGATCCTATTATAAGCATACCATCTGGGAACTTTTTGTTTTGTGTTACTAAAGCACCAGCACCTATCATACAAAATTCACCTATTTCAGCACCATTTAAAACTATTGCGCCCATACCTACAAGACTGTTATTTCCTATTTTACACCCATGAACTAATGCATTATGACCTACAGTTACATTATCGCCTATTACAGTATCTACATCTAATCCAACATGGACTACAGTCCCATCTTGTATGTTAGTATTTTCTCCAATTCTTATAGCGTGTTCGTCGCCTCTAAGAACTGTATTATACCACACACTTGAATTTTTCCCGATTTTAACATCACCTATTATGTCTGCACTTTCTGCAACAAATACAGATTCATCAATTTCAGGCATAATTCCTTCGAATTCTTTAATCATTTTCATTCGCCCCTTTAATATTAATTTCCTTCTAACATCATTTTGGCTTGAATCATTATAGCACATTCAGTACGTTTCTTTTGCATTTCACATCCAAGTTTGTAAGGAACTTTTATGTCATTATTGAAGTTGATTGCATTTGCATGACATCCACCTGAACAATAGAATTTATTCCAGCAGTTTCTACATTCATCTTTAGCATAAACATGAGCTTCTCTGAACATATTTGTTACCTCTTTTGGTAATTCTATTTTTTCATCTAATATATTACCTAATTTAAAGTCTTCATTTCCTACGAATTGATGACATGGGTATATATCACCTGATGGAGTTATAGCAAGATATTCATTACCTGCTCCACAACCAGTTATTCTCTTTATAACACAAGGTCCTTGATTTAAGTCTATCATAAAGTGGAAGAATGTGAAACCTTCGCCTTTTAATTTCATATCAGCATATTGAACTGCTAATTTTTCATATTCTTCAAATACTTTTGGAAGATCCTCTTCTCTTAATGCATAAGGATTTTCTTCTTCTCCAACAACTGGTTCAACAGATGTTAATTTAAATCCTTCGTTAGCAAAGTGAAGTACGTCTTCAGAGAAATCTAAGTTATCTCTAGTAAATGTACCTCTTATGTAGTAGTATTTGTCTTTTGGTCTTTCAGATACTAACTTTTTGAATTTTGGAGCTATTATATCATAACTTCCTTTATTGTTTGCAGTAGGTCTCATATTGTCGTTTACTTCTTTTCTTCCATCTAAACTAAGAACTACATTGTGCATATTTTCATTTATATATTTTATTTTTTCGTCATCTAATAAAACTCCATTTGTTGTTATTGTGAATCTTATATTTTTTCCACGAGTTTTTTCAACTTTTCTTCCATATTCAACAAGTTGTTTAACGACATCAAAGTTCATTAGTGGCTCACCACCGAAGAAGTCTATTTCTAGGTTTCTTCTGTTTCCTGAATTAGCTATTAAATAGTCTATTGCCGCTTTACCAACTTCAAAGTTCATTATTTCTTTTTCTCCACCAAAGTCACCTTGTGAAGCGAAACAATATTTACATCTTAAGTTACAGTCATGTGAAACATGTAAACATAATGCTTTTACAACTTTTTCTCTGTTAATAAAGTTTGGATTGAATTCATATGTATCTGTTGTGAATAATAATCCTTCTTCTTTTAAAGAAGTTATTTCGTCATATGCTTCTTCTATTTGCTCTGCTGTAAATTTATTTTCTAATTTAGATATTATTTCTTCTTTTGTGTTTTCTTCATATAAATCAACTAATTCATATGCTACATCATCTAATATATGTACGCTTCCCCCATCTACATCTAATACTATATTGTATCCGTTCATGGAAAACTTATGTATCATGTCTATTTCCTCCTAAAGTAAATTTCATCTATTTTTTACACAAATTTTATTATAACTTTTTAATATAATGTAATCAAGTTATACATACGTTTATTTGCTGAAATAATTTGTACTTAAAGCAAAAACTCTCCCGGCAATTATGTCGTGAGAGTGTTTGTAATACTTATGGGTGTTTTTTAAAAATCAAATACTGAGTTTTGCTCAAATTTAATTTTAATGGTTTGTCCTACTTTAACTTTTTTAATATTTTTATCAACTTCCATCTGTAATGGAAGATTGTTTTCGTTATCACAATTTTTTATATGAATATTATAGCTGAATGAGTTTTCTATAATCCTTACTACAGTCATTTCAAATAAATTTTCTCCATTTTCAACTTCTTCTTCAACTACTTTCATATGATGTGCTCTTATTCCAATATATTTTGAATCCTTATTCACACCTTTATCTAGTTTGCATTTAAATCCCCAATCTTTAGCAAATACTGTATCTATATCTATTATATCACATGCAGATATATTTTTGCATCCTGTGATGACTGCTTCTGTCATACAGCTCGGATGTGCAAAAAGTTTATCTTTACTTTTTTTAGGTAGTGAAAGTCCATTATCAAATACTATAATCTCATCACTAACTCTATAAGCTTCTGATATATCATGTGTTACGAATAGTACATTTCCATTGAAATCTTTTAATATTTCACATAATTCATTTTCCATATTACTTCTAAGATGGTAATCTAAGGCTGAAAATGGCTCATCTAAAATTAATATTTTTGGATTTAAACATAATGCTCTTGCTAAAGCTATTCTTTGTTGTTGTCCTCCTGATAATTGCCATGGGTATCTATTTTCAAACCCTTCTAGTTTGAATTTTTTAAGATATTTACTTGTTATTTCATCTTTTTCTTCTTTAGATAAATTTTGAATTCCCAATTGTATATTTTCTTTTACAGACATATGTGGAAACAGGGCATAATTTTGGAACAAGAATCCTACTTTTCTCTTTTGCGGAGATAAGTTTATTTTTTTCTCAGAGTCGAAAAATACTGTACCATTTGAAATTATTTTTCCTTTATCAGGTTTCACAATACCAGCTATACATTTTAAAGTCATACTTTTTCCACAACCTGATTGACCTAATAAACCTAATATTCCATTTTCCTGTTCAAATTTAACTTTTAGTTTAAAGGAGCCCAAATCTTTTTCTATATCAACATATAAAGACATTTTTATTTACCTCCTCTAACTCTTTTTCCAACAATATCTTGTTGTTTATCTGACCAAAAGTTTAATATTAATATCATAACCACGGAAATAGCCACAATTGTTGCAACCCATAACATAGCTCCCTTATAGTTCATAGCTTGAACTTGGAAAAATATCGCAAGTGGCATAGTTTGGGTTCTTCCTGGTATATTCCCTGCTATCATTAATGTTGCCCCAAATTCACCAAGTGCTCTTGCAAAAGCTAATACTACTCCACCAATTATTCCTGGCCATGCAAGAGGTATAGATATTTTGTAAAATATCCTCCAATTACTCATACCTAATGTTTTTGCTGCTGAAATTAGATTATCATCGATTTGTTCAAAAGCAGAACGCGCTGTTCTATACATCATAGGAAATGCTACTACAACTGCTGCAATTACTGTTGCTGTCCAACTGAATATGATATTTATTTCAAAATAATTCATTAAAAACTTTCCTGCTGGTCCATTTTTACCAAAGAAAAGTAGTAAAAAGAACCCTAAAACAGTAGGAGGAAGAACAAGCGGTAATGTAAGTATACTATCGATTATTCCCCTTCCTTTTCCTTTATAGTTCGCAACTAAATAAGCTGTTCCTATTCCTAAAAAAAATGTTATAATTGTCGCCAATAAAGATGTTCTAATGGAAATCCAAAGAGGTGTTAATCCTGCATCCATCTAGTTCTTCCTCCTCTTAAATTTTATTTCTTCTATCTATAATAACCTATAGAAGGTAATACGTATACCAACTATAGGTTATTTTATTTAAAAATTCTATTTAATATATTTTTTGTAACTTAAGTTTATAATATGTAATTTTCTATAGTATTTTATATTTATAAACTATTTAACTTTATTAAAGCCGTGTTTTTCCAATATATTTTGAGCTTTATCGCTTAATAAGAAGTCTTCAAATTGTTGAGCTACTTTTGCTTGTTTACTATCTTTAAGAACAGCTACTGGATAAGCTATTTCTGAATGAGAATCAGCATCTGTAGTTAAAACTACATCTACATCATCAACACCAGTTGCATCACTTAAGTAAACAAAACCAACATCAGCATTACCTTTTTGTACCCAAGATAAAACTTCTTTAACGTCTTTAGCTAAAACTAATTTATCTTTTACATTATCATATAATTTAGTATTATCTAAAACTTCTTTAGCATATTTACCAGCTGGAACACTTTCAGGATCCCCGATAGCTATTTTTTCTACATCATCAGTTTTTAAAGCATCTAATGAATCTACTTTTTCACCTTTAGCAGCAACTAATACTAAGTCATTTGTTAATAAAGTTTTAACAGCGTCTTTTTCTACTGTTCCGTCTTCAACTAATGCATCCATTTGTTTTGCACCTGCAGATATAAATAAGTCACATGGTGCACCTTCTTGTATTTGTTGCATTAATGAACCTGAAGAACCTAAGTTAACTGTTAATTTAACATCTGGATTAATATCTTTGAATTCTTTTTCTAATTCTACCATTGCTTCTTGTAAAGACGCTGCAGCAGATATGTTTAATTCTACTTTTTCACTTGAATCTCCTGAAGATGATGCTGCACTTGATGCATTTGAAGATGATGAAGATGAGCTATTATTACTGCATCCTACTGCTCCTAGCATTAGGCATAACGCTAGAGTTAAAATACTAAATTTTTTTTTCATAATAAATGTTTCCCCCTTATAATAAGTTTCTCCCAAACAAAACATGCCATAACATTATATAAACCATCTATTTTCGTCACTTTACGTTATGTTTTGTTATGTTTTGTTATTTTTCAATTAAATTGTATACGTTTTTTTACCATTTTTCAACTTATTTTGCATCTTTTATTGTATACTTTTTAATTTTATTACTTTTTATACGATTTAATTTGTTTTTATCACTATTTTTGATATACATAAATAATCAAATATTATAAAATATTAAATAAGGAGGCTGATATTATGAATTCAACATCATTGACACCATTAGAGGTCGCTGAATTATTAAAAATAACTAAAAATACAGTCTATGAATTAATAAAAAGAGGTGAATTACCTGCTTATAAAGTTGGTAGAAAACTTCGTATTGACAAGGAAGATATAGATAATTATATAAAAAGTCAAAAATCATCTACCATATCTTCTCCTGATACACAACAACAAGAAATAACTTTAAATGATATACCAAGTGAAAAAAATGAAACAAAACTAGATGATAAAAGTATTATAATATGTGGACAAGATATGATTTTAGATATTTTATCAAGAAATATAGAAAGTTCACTTCCGTCTATAAAATCATATAGGTCATATATGGGAAGTTATAATGGTTTATATAATCTATATAATAATAAAGCTTCTATCGCTTCTTCACATTTATGGGATTGGGAGACATCAGAGTATAATATAGATTTCGTCAAGAAATTACTTCCTGGAATTCCCTGTACAATAATAAATTTAACATATCGAACTCAAGGTTTTTATGTTCAAAAAGGAAATCCTAAAAATATAAACGGATGGGAAGATTTAAAAAGATATGATTTAAGCTATGTAAATCGCGAAATTGGTTGTGGCGTAAGAGTATTATTAGATGGTAAACTTCGCGAATTAAATATATCTTCCAATGAAATAAATGGATATAATTATGAAGAAAACTCTCATCTTGCTGTTGCTAGTGCTGTTGCAAGAGGTAAAGGAGATTTTGGTATTGGTATAGAAAAAGTTGCAAAACAAATAGATAATATTGATTTTATACCTCTTCAAAAAGAAAGATATGATTTAGTTATAAAAACAAACGATTTAGAAAATCCAATTTATAAACAAATTTTAAATATTATAAATTCAGATACTTTTAAAGACGAATTGGAAGGACTTGGTGGTTATGATTTAAAAGATACGGGCAAAATAATAGCAGAAACATAACAACCCACCTTTAACTTTTAAAAGGGAATTGAATGGTAACTCACATCACCTATCAATTCCCCTTTTTCATTGTGGACTATCTTTCACATTCTTGATTAGCAACTGTACAAGAAGTCTTGCAAGCTGATTGACAAGAAGTTTGACATTCTCCACATCCACCTTTAGCAGCACTTTCTTTTAAAGTAGCTTGAGATAAAGTTTTTATATGTTTTTTAGCCATGTCAAATATCCTCCTGATTTTTAATTTCTATGTATAATTTTATACTTGAGTAATTATAACACAAATTCCATATTTTTAAAATTATTTTAGAAATTTACCCCAATAATTCCGCCTATACCTCCAGCTAAAGTTGTTAATATTACACTATACAGCATACTTATTTGAAAAGAAAAATTTTCTTTTGCTAAAAATACTAATACAATTAAAAAGATTATATACAATAATCCCTCTAATAATCCGTATATCAATCCTTTTTCTTTTATCTGTTTGCAAGCATAAAATCCACCAAATGCTGACCCAAAAGTAGTTATAATTGACACTATCATCCCCATATTATCTGGTGATATTTTAGTAAATGTTAATAATGCATTATAAATTAATATTACTATTAAAGTGAAAATATATGCATATCCCAAACCTTTAAAAATACTTATGGCTTTACTCATAAAAAAACCTCCCTTCTTAAATAAATATATTTAAGAGGAAGGTTTTAAATTCCTAATTATTATTTAATTTCTTTTTTTGATTGAACGCTACCTATAGCCCATTTTTGTATTGGCATTTTAGTTCTGCTTGGTCCAAATTCTATAACTATTGTTTCTTCTTCTATTTTTGCTACGTTAGCAACTATACCACCTATAGTTACTACAGTATCTCCAACAGCAAGAGAGTCTCTCATTTCTTTTAATTCTTTATCTTTTTTCTTTTGTGGTCTTATAAATAAGAAGTAGAATATTGCAAATAAAGCTACTATATAAGCAATTGACCATATTAATGATTGATTATTCATTTTATTTTTCTCCTTTAACTTTTAATTAATTACATATTCATTATTAAATATTATATATTAAATATCTTATAATTCATACCCATATTTAGTGAAAAATTCTTCTCTAAAGTCTAATAGTCTGTCTTCTCTTATTGCTTGTCTAACTTGTTCCATTAATTTAAGTAAGAATCTTAAGTTGTGTGTTGTTATAAGTCTAGCAGCTAATATTTCGTTAGCCTTAACTAAGTGTCTTATATATGCTTTTGTGTAGTTTTTACAGCAGTAGCAATCACACTCTGGATCAAGTGGAGTAAAGTCTTTAGCATAAGCTGCATTTCTAACTACTACTTTACCTTGGCTAGTCATAGCAGTACCATTTCTAGCTATACGAGTTGGAAGTACACAGTCGAACATGTCAACCCCTCTTATTACACCTTCGATTAAGTCGTCAGGTGAACCAACACCCATTAAGTATCTTGGTTTATCAACTGGCATAAGTGGTGTAGTGTATTCTAATACTTCATACATAAGTGGTTTAGGTTCTCCAACACTAAGTCCACCTATTGCGTATCCTGGTAAGTCTATTGCAGTTATTTCTTTTGCTGATTGCTCTCTTAAGTCTTTGTACATACCACCTTGGATTATACCGAATAATGCTTGGTTTTCTGTATTTTTGTGAGCATCTTTACATCTTTGAAGCCATCTTGTAGTTCTTTCTAAAGAGTTTTTAACGTATTCTCTGTCTGCTGGATATGGAGCACATTCATCAAATGCCATCATTATATCTGAACCTAATGCATTTTGAATTTCCATAGCCTTTTCTGGACTTATGAAGTGTCTTGAACCATCTAAGTGTGATTTAAATGTAACACCTTCTTCAGTTATTTTTCTAAGTGGTCCTAGTGAGAATACTTGGAATCCACCACTATCTGTTAATATTGGTTTGTCCCAATTCATAAATTTATGAAGTCCACCAGCTTCTTTTACTAGTTCATGACCTGGTCTCATGTATAGGTGATAAGTATTACTTAGGATTATTTGTGATCCTATTTCTTTTAGTTCCTCTGGTGTCATAGCTTTTACTGTTGCTTGTGTACCAACTGGCATAAATATAGGTGTTTCTATACTTCCATGTGGTGTGTGTAATATTCCAAGCCTTGCACCACTTTGTTTACAAGTCTTGATAAGTTCATATCTTATTGCACTCATTTTGTTTCTCCTTAAAATTTCAAATATATTTATCTCTATATAATTTATATTTTCATATTTATGTTTTTAAAACATACTTACATTATCGTCATCATCTTTTAGATAAGATGCAATTATACTTTTTATGCTATTTTTTTGTTCATTATTATCATTATTTTTATTATTTGTTGGTATTAAATATTTTTTAATAAAGAATATTGCTGCTATAGCTAATACACCTAGCAATAATTCTCCTGCACTTGATGATTTTGGTATTAAAAGTAATTTTCTAGCTATTGCATAAAGTAAAACTTCTAATAAAGTTTCTGGTCGATGCAAACAAAGCATAATTACTAATTCTACGGCTATTACAAGTAATAGTATTTGTGCCAAGAAATTATTTAGCTGCTCATAGTTTACAGGGTTAGCAAAATCAATGATATAAGCTCCATAAACTTCTCTTAAAATATCGAATATACCCAAAAGTATTACCAAAAGTATAACGATTGATAATAAAATTTCACATAAATGCGCTATTTTTATAAAAGTTTGTTTTGTATTTCTTTTCATTTTACGGCCCCCAATTAGGTCTAATTTTATTATTTAATAAACATTGCATCTCCAAAACTAAAGAATCTGTATCTATCTTTAACAGCTTCATTATAAGCATTTAATACATGCTCTTTCCCTGCTAAAGAACTAACTAACATTATAAGTGTTGATTCTGGTAAATGGAAGTTTGTAATTAAGTTATCTATAACTTTCCATTTGTACCCTGGGTATATAAATATATTAGTCCACCCTGATGTAGCTTTCACTATTCCATTTTCGTCTGCTACTGATTCTATTGTTCTAGTACTTGTTGTTCCAACGCTTATTACTCTATTTCCATTTGCTTTTGCTTTATTAATTTTATCTGCTGCTTCTTGTGTAACCATATAAAATTCTGAATGCATTTGGTGATTATCTACATCATCTACTTTTACTGGTCTGAAAGTTCCAAGACCAACATGAAGTGTTACAAATGCTAAGTCTACACCTTTTTCTTTTATTTTAGCTAATAATTCTTCTGTAAAATGAAGACCTGCTGTTGGTGCAGCTGCAGAACCGTTGTGTTTAGAATAAACTGTTTGATATCTTTCTCTTTCATCTAGTTTTTCTGTTATATATGGTGGTAATGGCATGTTTCCTAATTCGTCTAAAATTTCTTCAAATATTCCATTGTATTCAAATTTAACTATTCTAGCACCATCTTCACCCATACCAACTACTTCAGCAATTAATTTTCCGTCTCCAAATGAGAATCTAGCACCTATTTTTGCTCTTTTACCCGGTTTAACTAGTGTTTCCCAAGTATCATCTTCAGTTCTTTTTAAAAGTAAAAATTCTATCTTTCCACCAGTTTCTACTTTTGAGCCTATAAGTCTAGCAGGAATTACTCTAGTGTCATTTAAAACTAGACAATCTCCCGGATTTAAATAATCTATTATATCTCTAAATATTCTATGTTCGATTTCACCAGTTTCTTTATCAAGAACCATAAGTTTAGAACTTGTTCTATCTTTTATTGGAACTTGAGCAATTAATTCTTCTGGTAAATCAAAGTTGAAATCACTTGTTTTCAATTGTATAACTTCCTTTCTAAATAAATATTTGTCAAAACATCAAATACAATGATATCAAATATTTATTTATTTGGGTAGACTTTTATAAAATCTTATTTTTTGGGGTACTCTATATTTAAATGTTCATACGCCTTAGGCATAGCAATACGCCCCCTAGGCCCTCTGTTTATAAAGCCTAATTGAAGTAAATATGGTTCATAAACATCTTCTATTGTATTTCTGTCTTCTCCTATAGATGCCGCCAAAGTGTCTAATCCTACTGGTCCACCACCAAATTTATGGATTATTGTTAAAAGTAGTTTTTCATCGACATCGTCAAGTCCTAAACTATCAACTCCAAGTAATTCTAATGCATTACTTGCAACTTCATCAGTTATATTTCCATCTGCTTTAACTTGAGCATAATCACGAACTCTTTTCAAAAGCCTATTGGCTATTCTTGGTGTTCCTCTTGAACGTCTGGCAATTTCTGTTGCCCCATTTAAATTTATATCAGCATCTAAAAGATTTGCTGATCTCATTGAAATTTGGGCAAGTTCGTCTACTGTATAGTAATCTAACTTACATATAACACCAAATCTATCCCTTAATGGATTTGTCAACATACCAGCCTTTGTTGTCGCACCGATTAATGTAAATTTGGGTAAATCAAGTCTTATACTTCTCGCTGATGGCCCTTTTCCAATTATTATATCTATACAATAATCCTCCATAGCAGGATATAAAACTTCCTCTACACTTCTATTTATTCTGTGTATTTCATCGATAAATAATACATCATTTTCCTCTAAATTAGTCAAAAGAGCTGCTAAATCTCCCGCTCTTTCTATAGCAGGTCCAGATGTAATTCTTAAATTTACACCCATTTCATTTGCTATTATACTTGCCAAAGTCGTCTTTCCTAAACCTGGAGGTCCGTATAATAATACGTGATCTAGTGGTTCATTTCTAGACTTTGCCGCTTCTATAAATATTTCTAATTGTTCTTTTACTTTCTCTTGTCCTAAATAATCTGATAAATTTTTAGGTCTTAAACTTACTTCTGTGTCGTTATCTTCAACTTTCATGCTCGAACTTATTAGTCTATTTTCATCATCTAAATCAAACATTTTCTCATCTCCTTCCTTTATTTTTAATAGTTTTCTCTATTTCATTAATTTCATTTTTTTAGATAAAACATCTTTTATCTATTCTTAAATTTCTATCCACTTATTTAGTCATTAAATAAGTAAGTGCTTTTTTAATTAAATCTTCTGTTTTTAATCCATCTTTTTTGAATTTTTGAACAGCCTCTTTAGACTCTACATTAGAATATCCTAAAGCTAATAAAGCCTCTACTGCCTCATCTAATTCTAATCCCGTTGGCGCTTGATTGAATAAAGTTGCTTCAAATTCAGCACTTTCTTTATCTACTTTGTCTTTTAATTCTAAAATTATTCTCTCCGCTGTTTTTTTCCCAACACCTGGGCATTTTGATAATTTTGCAATATCTTCACTAAGTATATATGCACTAAGTTGTGGTGGTGTTGCACAAGATAGTATCCCAAGCCCAACTTTTGGACCTATTTTAGAAACTGATGTTAATAACTTAAACATCTCTAACTCTTTTCTACTTGCAAATCCACACAAACTCATATCATCTTCTCTTACTATTAATTTAGTAAAAATTTTTGCGTCTTTTCCTTTTTGAGCGCTTTGTGCTGTAAAACTAGATACATTTATTTCGTATCCTATTCCGTTATTCTCTAAAACTATTCTATCTAAATAGATTTCTTCTACAGTTCCTTTTATATAACTATACATACCTTCTCCTTGTAAAATTATTTAAAGTTTTTTAAAGTCTTTTCTAATCTATTCGCATGTGCATGACATACCGCAATCGCAAGTGCATCGGCAGTATCATCTGGTTTTGGTATTTCTTTTAATTTTAAAAGAGATGTCACCATCTGCTGCACTTGCATCTTTTGCGCCCTTCCATATCCGACTACCCCTTGTTTAACTTGCAGTGGTGTATATTCATAAATAGGCTTACCATTATGTGTACATGCTAACATTATTACGCCCCTAGCCTGTGCAACTGTTATAGCTGTTTTAACATTTTTATTGAAAAACAATTCTTCAATCGCAACTTCATCTATATCGTATTTTTTTATTAAAATATCTATCCCTTTATAAACAAGCGCTAGTCTTTGATCTGTCGGTGTATTTGCATTAGTCGTCACAGCTCCATAATCGATAACTCTGAATTTATTATTTTTATATTCTATTATTCCATATCCAACTATAGCTATCCCTGGGTCTATTCCTAAAATAACCAAACCTAACCTCCTGAATTTATTTTTATTTTATCCAAACCTATGTTCTAATCTATTATATCAAATAAAATAAAAATAACGAAATCTTTATTCATATAAGCTTACAAAGAAATGATTTAAAGACTACAAAACTTCAAGTTTAATATGTAATTTATAAGATATTTCTACAAATAAAAAAACATGTCCTTTAAATACTAATAGCAAAATCTGCTGTTAATATAAAAGAACACATTTTTTAATTTATTTATTAACTACCAAAATCCTCAAGTCTAGAATAAGCATCGTCTTCATTATCTAAGACAATTGCATCTTTTAATTCTTCTTGTACTGATTTTGGAAGTGATTTTATTTGTATAGAAGTTTTTTCTACTAATTCTTTTTTACCTTCTTTATTATATTTGAAAACACTTATATATCCATCTTCATTTTCTAATGTGTATTTGTTTGCTTTTGATAAATCCGTACCGTCTTCAGAAGTCTTTAGAATTATTTGATATTTATTCATTGTTGATACTTCTTTATCTGGATATTTTTCTTTTAATGCTGTTTTTATTTCGTCTTCAGTTTTATTTAATAAGTCCTCATTTACTTTACCTAACATTACAGGTATTTCATTATCGTCTTGAAGCCATATTTGGCAATATTCATCTAATTTGAATTTTTGTTTACTAGAAAGATTCTTTTGAGTTGTGTTGTCAACTTTTGTGCTGTTTGCTTCAAGTGTTTCGTAGCTTTTTACTCCTACGAAAATACCTCCGCTCAATAATATTACTCCTAATGCTATTAATGACGGAATAATCCAGCGATAATTATCCATGTTTTTCATTACTTATGTCCTCCTCCTTTGTAAATATGTAGGATTTTTATTAGTATCTTAGCCATTTTTTTGAATATTTATACACTAATAAACTTATATTTTGGTTATATTTTTTTAATTACTAAAATATAATTATTAATAATATTTTTATGAAATCGAGGTGTTCTATTTTGGAAAATAATTCTTATACTTTAGTAGATAGAATCGATTATTTGGAGTTTAGACAAAATTTATTAATATTAAAACAACCTTGTCATAAAGCCACAGTTTTTTTTGATTTAAATATAGATATATACTTAGAAATTAGAGAAAAAACAAAGGAATTCTCAGAAAAAATTATATGTGGTGAAGATTTAAAGCTATATGATTATGAAAAATTGATAATAGGTATATGGCCTAATATTTCAAACTATCCTTCTGCTTGTTCATTAATAGCAAAATCATTATTAGACAAAGATGTATTTAACTTAATAGCAGAATAATTTATCTAAGGATACATATTCTTTTATATTTTGGAAATACTTTTATTAATTAAATTTATTTAATAGGAGGTCCAAAATAATGGCTAGAATAGGATGTAATGTACTAAATTGTTCTCACAACGATTCAGGAGTTTGTTATGCAAATAGAATATCTATAACAGGAAAAAAAGCTCATACAAGTAATCATACTTGTTGTTCTTCATTTTTAGATCAATCAACTTATAGTAATTTAACAAGTAATACTTGTACAAATGGAAGTTGTGACTACATAGGATGTAATGTAAAAACATGTGCTTATAATGCTGGTAATGTATGTAGCTTAAACAATATAGCTGTAACATCTAGCGCAGATTCTGCTAATTTATATTCAGAAACATATTGTTCAAGCTTCAAATGCAAATAATTTAATTAATTTTACTTTTTTATAGAAGATAGACATTTTTGTCTATCTTTTTTGTTTTTAAATTATAACAATTTTGATTTCCAATATACATCTAAATACTTTTAAATTTCAGATTAAATCCATAAATAAATATTCCAATTTTATATCGAATTATAGTATATATGCACATCTAATTTAACAAAGGTTTAACAAAAAATTCACCACCTTTCGATTGACAAATAATGGTATTAATAACTATAATACTTTTATATCTGTGAGTAAGCACTCACTATTTTTATTGTTTTTATACTGAGTATTTGCTCATTTTATAATCAATATATTTAACTTTTATATTTTATTTAATATAAAGTTTATATTTTAGGAGAAATTTTAAATGCAATATTCTATTTTAGATTCGTATAAGAAAGATATATTAGAAAATAAAACAATGACAGCTAAATGTAAAAGAATATTAGAAACTAGCATTGACCTATTCGCTAAAAATGGATATTCTAACACGTCAACTAGTGAAATAGCAAAAATTGCAGGGGTTGCTGAAGGTACAATTTTCAAACACTTTGGCACAAAAGAAAATTTATTACTTTCTTCTATTATGCCATTTATATTTGAATACATTATTCCTGAGATGCTATTAGATATTGATGTTGAAGAAATAAAAGATATCTATCCAGATTTTAAATCTTTTATACACGATATTATCTATAAACGATTTAGTTTTATGAGTGAAAATTATAAAGTCGCTCATATATTATTAGCAGAAGTACTTTACAGAGAAGAATTAAGAATACAAATTGTAGAAAGTTTAAAGTCCACTGTATTTGATAATTTCGATATTATATTAAACTATTTCAAATCAGAAAACATGATAAAAAATATTTCTAATAAGCTGATAATTAGAACTATTCTTACAAATATATGTGGATATGTCATGTTAAAGTATATTTTCAATCCTAATGGAAATTATGATGATGACAAAGAACTAAAATATATAGAAGAATTAATCGTTAATGCTTTTAGTTTATAATTACTTTGGGGCAATTTGAGGAGGTTTAATTTTATGAAAAAAATATTTAATGTAGGTATAGACGTCGGTTCTACCACAGTTAAAATAGTAGTTTTAGATAAAGATAAAGTTATATTCAAAAAATATACAAGACATTTTTCAGATGTAAAAAAAGCTGTTAAAGAAGTCTTAACAGAAGTATATGAAAAACTTGGAGATATTAGAATCTCTACTGTAGTAACTGGTTCTGGGGGAATAGATATCTCTAAATATTTAGGTTTAAAATTTGTACAAGAAGTAATATCATCTACAAAAGCAATTGAAACCTTCAACCCAGAAACTGATGTTGTAATAGAACTTGGTGGTGAAGACGCAAAAATCACTTATTTAAGTGGTGGTATAGACCAAAGAATGAACGGTATATGTGCTGGGGGTACTGGCGCGTTTATAGACCAAATGGCCAGTTTATTAAAAACAGATGCCGCTGGACTTAATGAAATGGCAAAAGATTATAAAGTAATCTATCCTATTGCATCTAGATGTGGTGTTTTTGCAAAAACAGATATTCAACCACTTATAAATGATGGTGCAAGAAAATCTGACATAGCTATGAGTATATTTAATGCTGTTGTTGTTCAAACAGTCAGTGTTTTATCTTGTGGTAGAGCTATTGAGGGTAATGTAGCATTTTTAGGCGGACCTTTATATTTCCTATCAGAACTTCGTACAGCATTTAAAAATGTATTAAATTTAAGTGATGAAAACATAATATTCCCACAAGACGCTCAATTATATATCGCAATGGGTGCCTCTATATTAGCAAAAGACGAACCTGATGTTAACTTATCATATTTAATAAATAAAATAAAGAAAATCGAAGGTATAAACTTATCTAATGCAGAAGGTTTAGAACCACTATTCAAAAATAAACAAGAACATGATGAATTCATAAACAGACACAACAAATCACAAGTTCCTAAAAAAGATTTAAAAGATATAAAAGGTAATTGCTTCTTAGGAATTGATGCCGGTTCTACAACTACAAAAGCCGCATTAATAGATGAAAATTGCAATTTAGTTTATACATATTATAGTAGTAATGAAGGTAGTCCGCTTCAAACATCTATAAACATAGTAAAAGATATTTATAACAAATTACCAAAAGACGTAAATATTGTTTCTTCTTGTGTTACAGGATATGGCGAAGCATTACTAAAAAAAGCATTAAAAATTGATTATGGCGAAATTGAAACAATGGCTCACTACAAAGCAGCTAAATATTTCGACCCAGAAGTAGATTTTATACTTGATATAGGCGGTCAAGATATGAAATGTCTACAAATTAAAAACGGTGTAATCGATAGTATTATACTTAATGAAGCTTGTTCTTCTGGTTGTGGTTCATTCCTTGAAACTTTTGCAAAATCACTTTCTATGTCAATCGAAGACTTTGCAAAAGAAGGTACATTCTCACAAAATCCAGTTGATTTAGGTTCTAGATGTACAGTATTTATGAACTCTAGAGTTAAACAAGCTCAAAAAGAAGGTGCAACTGTTGCAGATATATCAGCAGGACTTTCTTACTCTGTTATAAAAAATGCCCTATTCAAAGTTATAAAAATAAGAGACTTAAATGAGTTAGGTAAAAATATAGTTGTCCAAGGTGGTACATTCTACAACGACTTAGTTTTAAGAAGTTTTGAAAAATTAATTGGAAGAAATGTAACTAGACCTGATATTTCAGGAATAATGGGTGCATTCGGTGCCGCTATAATTTGTAAAGAAAGATATTCAGAAGGTCACAAAACAGAATTTTTAAACTTAGAACAACTTGAAAATATAAAAGTAGATAGCACTGTTCAAAGATGTAAAGGTTGCTCAAACAAATGTCTACTTACTATAAATAAATTCTCAGAACATGAAATATTTGTATCAGGAAATAGATGTGAAAACGGAGCTGCTTTATATGGGGCAGAAAAACATGACCCAAATAAAGAAAAACCTATCAACCTATTTGCTTACAAATACGATAGATTATTTAAACATTATAAACCTTTAAAACTTGAAGATGCACCAAGAGGTGAAGTTGGTCTTCCAAGAGCTTTAAATATGTACGAAGATTATCCTTTCTGGTTTACTCTATTTACTAAATTAGGATTTAAAGTAACTTTATCAGGAAGATCTTCTAAAAAACTTTATGAAAGAGGTATGACTAGTATAGCCTCTGAAACAGTTTGTTACCCAGGTAAAATGGTTCATGGACATATCCAAAGTCTAATAGACAAAGGTGTTAAAACTATATTCTACCCTGCTGTAACACATGAATACAGAGAAGATAAAACTTCAGATAATCACTACAACTGCCCTGTTGTTATTTCTTACTCTGAAATAATTAAAAACAATGTTCCTGATTTAAAGAAAAAGAACATTAAATTTATAAATCCATTTATGACTTTAAATGATAAAGAAAACTTAAAAGACAGACTTTGCCAAGTATTCTCTTATTACTTTGCAGATTTAAATATATCAAAATCTGAAATAAGAGACGCTGTTGATGCTGCAAAAGAAGAAGAATTTGCATTCAAAGCAGATATAAGACGTGCTGGTGAAGAAGCTGTTGAAAAAATACAAAAAGAAAACTTAAAAGGTATAGTTTTAGCTGGTAGACCTTATCACCTTGACCCAGAAATCAACCATGGTATGCCAGAGCTAATTAACTCACTTGATATGGCAGTACTTACTGAAGATAGTATTTGTCATCTTGCTCAAGTTCAAAGACCTCTAAGAGTCGTTGACCAATGGGTATATCACTCTAGACTTTATAAAGCTGCTGAATTTGTAAAGAAATACGACAATATCGAACTTGTTCAACTTAACTCATTCGGTTGCGGTCTTGATGCTGTAACAACTGAGCAAGTACAAGAAATATTAGCCGAAAAATCAAAAATCTATACTGTAATTAAAATAGATGAAGGTAACAACTTAGGTGCAGCCAAAATAAGACTTCGTTCTCTAAAAGCTGCAATGGCTGAAAGAGAAGCTAATCACATAAGTGTTAAAAATATAAAGGAACATAAAATAAATTACACTAAAAATGATAAATTTGATCCAAAACGTAAATTACTTGTTCCTCAAATGTCTCCTATCCACTTCCAATTCATCGAAAAAGCTGTGAATTTAAGTGGTTGGAATGTAGAAGTTCTTCAAGATACAAGCAGAGAAATAATCGAAGAAGGGCTTAGATATGTAAACAACGATGCTTGTTATCCTGCTATAATCGTTATCGGCCAATTAATCAGTGCTCTTAAATCAGGTAAATACGATTTAAACAATGTATCTGTTGGTATAACTCAAACTGGTGGTGGTTGTAGAGCAACTAACTACATAGGTTTCTTACGTAAAGCTATGTATGAATCAGGATTTAAAGATGTTCCAGTTGTATCTTTAAGTGCCCAAGGTATAGAAAATAATGGACTTAAAGAAAATGTATCTCTATCTCTTATAAATAGAGGATTTATGGCTGTAGTTTACGGTGATTTATTTATGAAAGTTCTATACAGAACTAGACCTTACGAAAAAGTTAAAGGAAGTGCAAATGCATTATACGAAAAATGGGTTAAAATTTGTATGGACTCACTTGAAAATGCCAAACTATCTACATTCAGTAAAAATATTAAAAATATAATTAGAGATTTTGATAATCTAGAACTTTTAGACATCAAAAAACCTCGTGTTGGTCTTGTTGGAGAAATATTAGTTAAATTCCACCCAACTGCTAATAATAATATCGTTGATGTACTTGAAAGAGAAGGTGCAGAAGCTGTAATGCCTGAAATGGCTAACTTCTTCCTATACTCTGCTGTAAATGGAATCTATAAAAAAGACCATAAATTAGAAGGTACAACTAAAGGTAAATTTATGTGTAAATTCTTTATAGGTTTAGTAAACTTCTATCAAAAAACTTATGTAAAAGAACTTAAAAACAGTAAGAGATTTAATGCTCCAGAAAAAATAATAGAATTATCTAAGAAAACCGCATCATTAGTTTCTGTTGGTAACCAAACAGGTGAAGGTTGGCTCCTTCCTGGTGAAATGATTGAATTAATCGAAAGTGGTGTTGAAAATATAGTTTGTATGCAACCATTTGGTTGTCTTCCAAACCACATAATCGGTAAAGGTCCTATAAAAGAATTAAAAGCTAGATATCCAAAAGCTAATATAATTCCAATAGACTACGATCCATCTGCTAGTGAAGTTAACCAAATTAATAGAATAAAACTTATGTTATCTAGAGCATTCAAAAATCTACATGATGATGAAGATAATACTTCAAAATTATCATCTAAACGTAAACAATTTACTGTTGATGATATAAAATCAAACGAAGAAAAAACTTCAGAAGGCAAAAAAGCTGTAAATATGTAAGTAAAAAGGAGTTTGAAATTTAATTTCAAGCTCCTTTTAATTTAAAATTTATTCACTTTGTAAGTCAGAATATAATATGCTATCTTCTCTATTTAAATAAACATATCTAGTATTTGTTTTTTCATCATCTTCAGATTTTGATAATACTTTTATAACATAGTCATCTGTAGCTATATCAACCATTGTATCTTCATATTCTGAGTAAATTCTATTGATTAAGTTTCTAGCTTCTAATGCTTCCCCATCAAATAATTCTACACTTTCTAAAGTCACATATTGTGATTTAAAGCTTCCTTCAAAAGACATACTAACAAAATATATTTTTTTACAGTCAGTACACATAACAACTAATTTTTCCATCTTGTATATAGATGCTTTTGTAACAGAATCAACATCATTTGTTTTTAATTCTGTTTCATTAACTTCTCTGAATAATACTTTATACTCTTGTTTTTCTGAACATAAACATATTTTTTGTCCAAAATCATCTTCATATAAATATTTATTTACAGTAACCATAAGTTTTGTCCCCGCCTTTTATAAATTAGTCAAAAAATAAAGGCTTTAAAGCCTTTATTTTCAATTATTATATTTTATTCTAAATCTACATATACGAAATCAAAATTATTTTTCCATATAAACGTATTCTGTATATTTTCCGTCTTTTACTTCTTTTTCATCAACTATTTTTGTAACAAAATCTTCAGATCTTATAGTAAATAAGGCTTCATAAGAACCATAATTACGTTTTATATGTTCTCTTACTTGGCTGTTAGTCTCAGATATTTCTCTTACTTTTGATACTGTACGTTTTTGATCAGTGCCATTTTTTTTGTAACCCATGTCAAATCTGTACATTCTACCACATTTTGAGCATACTGCTATTACATCACTTGTAGAATCACATATATCTTCGTCTTTGCTTTCAGTCATTTCACTATGATTGTATAATACTCTGAATTTTTTACATTCAGAACATTGACAAACTTTTTTGTCTAACTCTGCTGCTAAAATATATTTTGGTGTGTATAACATTATATATCCTACCCCTTTCCTTTTACCATCCATTTTTTATTATATATTCCCTAAAACATATAAATTTATGTATATGTAGGTTATTTAGGTTCATAAAAGTTGTTTCTTTATTATTATAATTATCTTACATTTCAAAGCTTATATAACAACCTCTACTATGCTAACCTCTTTATAATATTGTATCACCATATTATGCAAATTACAGAGTTAATTTGAATTTTTTTCCATATTTTTTAAAATTCTTTATTTACAGTACTTTTCTTTTAAGTCTTTTAATTCATCTAACCATATACCTTGGCAAGCATCAGATGCCATACGCCAGTCTCCTCTAGGTGATAAAGATACACTTCCTACTTTTACACCATCAGGCATACAAGAACGTTTGAATTGTTGTGTCCAGAATCTGTTGTAGAATATATCCATGTTTTTAAGTAATTCTTGTTTATCTACAACTGGTTCTTTAACACCAATATTCTTTTCGTGCATAGTTTTTGCATTTACATATAAATCAAATATTTTCTTTGGTCCAAATCCATGTCTAAGCATGTAATAAAGTATGAAGTCGTGAACTACATATGAACCTATTTTATCTTCTGTTTTTTGTTTTATTGTACCATCTTCATTTGGTGGTAATAACTCTGGACTTACCGGTGTATCACAAATATCTAGTAATACATCTTTTAATCCTTCATGATGCTCTGCATATGACTCTAATATTCCTCTTACTAATGTTTTTGGTATAGATGCATTAACTCCATACATACTCATTTGGTCACCATTATATGTGCACCAACCTAAAGCAAGTTCAGATAAATCTCCTGTACCAACTACTAAGCTTCCTATTTTATTTGACACATCCATAAGAATTTGAGTTCTCTCTCTAGCTTGTACATTTTCAAATGTTACATCTAATTTAGATTTGTCATATCCGATATCTTTGTAATGTTGCTCACAAGCATCTTTTATATTTATTTCATAAGAAGTTACTTCTAATATTTCCATAAGACGTCTTGCATTGTTAAGTGTCCTGTCAGTAGTTCCATAACAAGGCATTGTTATAGCATGTATTCCTTTTTTATCATATCCATTGATGTTAAATGCCTCTACTGCAACAATTAATGCTAATGTACTATCAAGACCACCAGAAATACCTATAACTACACTTTCACAGTTTATTTTCTTTAATCTTCCAGCAAGGCCTGCTGCTTGTAATTTTAATATTTCAGTAGCACGTTCGTCTATATTATGTGGAACGAATGGAAGTATAGATATTTCTCTGTTTGATATAAATTCATCTGTAACAGGAGCAAAAGTTTCTATACAAACACGTTCATATTTTTGTTTATATACATTAGTCATAAATGATGTCGTTTTTGTTCTATCATTTTCACAATTTTCTATATCAATTTCTCCATAAGTAATTTCTATATCTTCTAAGAATTTACTTTCACCTACTATAGCCCCACAGTCTGCAATTAAGCTATGACCTGAAAATACAGTATCTGTCGTACTTTCTCCTCTTGAAGCAGATGCATATACATATCCGCAGTTTGATGTAGCAGATTGCATTTTTATTAAATCTTCTCTGTATTTAGATTTACCTATAGTTTCGTTACTTGCTGATAAGTTAACTATTATATTAGCACCGTGTAAACAATGGTGTTTTGATGGTGGAATTGGTACCCAAACATCCTCACAAACCTCAGCAGAAACCACAGCACCAGTAAGAGTATCTTCTATTAATAAGTTTGGTGTAAATGGTACTGTCTTTCCATCTATAACAATTTGATCATCTACTCTATTTACTGAACTTGCAAAATATCTTCCTTCATAAAACTCAGAATAATTTGGTATGAATGTCTTCGGCACTACCCCTATTATTTCTCCTTTATGTATTGCAACAGCACAGTTAAATAGTTGATTGTCTTTTCTAATCGGCATACCTATAAAAATAAGTGGGCTATATTCTTTATTTGAAAGTTTTGCAAATCTTAACATTTCATCATAAGCTCTTTTTATTAAAGTATGTTGATTAAATAAATCATGACATGTATATCCAGTTACACAAAGCTCTGGATATACAACTACTCTAGTTTGTCTTTTACCTAATTTATTTTCTTCTATAACGTTATCAAGAAGTCTTAACATTTCATCCACGTTAAATTTGGGATTGGCAATTTTAACTTCATTTGGAATAAGTGTTGCTACTTCAACAATCCCATGATTTAATAAATTATTCATAAATATATCTCCAATCTATGTCATTTGTAATTTTATAAATGTCTAATTAGACATTTTATATATACTACCACGATATTTTATTTTATCACAAATCGATAATTTTTATAAAAAAATCTTTTTTCCAACTGTATTTTAATACATGGATTTTGCTGGATATATTTAAAATCACAAAAAGACGGTTACAGCGGTAAACTGTAACCGTCCCATATCATAGGTATATATTCAAAAATTTCTATATGAAATTTTCTAAACTAGTAAAATATTATACATTATAAAAAAATCTTTATTCTAAAGACCTTTCACAAGGTAGATTTTTTTGAAATACATGTACGGAAATTATATTTATCCAGAATTTTAAATGTATATAATTTCCTATGCATTATAAACTAATGCATTATAAACTAAAGCTTCTTCTTCGCCTTTTAATACACGAAGCCCGCCTTCTGCTAAAGCACTCATTTCATCTTCACCAGGATAAGCTATAACTTTTGCTATAAATTTAACTCTGTCTTCTATCATTTCTCTTACCATTGCAGAATATGCTATTCCACCTGTTAAGATTATTGCATCTATCTCACCTTTTAATACAGTTGCATATGACCCGATTTCTTTGCAGATTTGATAAATCATAGCTTCATGAACAAGTTTTGCTTTTTCATCGCCATCATTTATTCTTGCTTCAACATCTCTTATATCATTAGTTCCAAGATAAGCAACTACTCCACCTTGGCCTTTTATTCTCTTAGCAATTTGGTCTTTTGTCATGTCATTTCCATAACAAGCTTTAAATAATGCTCCAACAGGAAGTCCTCCACTTCTTTCTGGTGAGAATGGACCTTCTCCATCTAATCCATTAGTATTATCGATTACTCTTCCTTTTTTATGAGCACCAACAGTAACTCCTCCACCCATATGTACTATTAAGAAGTTACAATCTTCGTATTTTTTACCCATATCTTGTGCAGCTCTTCTTCCTATAGCTTTTTGGTTTAAAGCATGGAAAATACTTTTTCTAGGCATTTCAGGCACACCTGATAATCTAGCTACATCTTCCATTTCATCAACAACAACTGGGTCAACTATAAATGAAGGTATTTTTAATTCATCACCCATTTGTCTTGCTATTATACCACCAAGATTTGAAGCATGTTCCCCAGACACACCAATTGTTAAGTCTTTTACCATAGCATCATTTACTGCATATGTTCCACCTTTTATAGGTTTTAAAAGTCCACCTCTACCAACGATTGCATCTAAATCACTTAAATTTATTCCGGCTTCTTTTAGCACACTCTCAATTATATCTTTTCTAAAATCTAGTTGATCTGCTATTTTTTCAAACTTATCGATTTCTTCAGAAGAATGTCTAAGTGTTTTTTCTAAAATTTCTTCTTCATTTTCATAAACAGCTATCTTTGTAGAAGTTGAACCTGGATTTATAGCTAAAACTTTAAATAATTTTTCCATATTAATCCCCCTATTCCCTATAATTTTACTTTTCCGTAATTAAAGTTTTTATTATAGATACTATTTTTTATTTTCTTTATAAATAACGTTTATATTTAACTAATAATTAATCATTTTTTGATGCTGCTAGTACTCCTAATGCAATTGAATTTAATTTTGTAACATCACTATCCGCTCTTGAAGTTAAAACGATAGGAGCTTTTGCACCTAATACTAATCCTGCACTTTCCGCTTTTGCAAAGAAAGTCATAGATTTATAGAATATATTTCCTGCTTCAATATCTGGAACAAGTAGTACATCTGCTTTTCCTGCTACTGGATGGTCAATTCCTTTATGTTTGGCTGCTTCTTCACTAACAGCATTATCTAATGCAAATGGACCGCCAACTATACAGTTTTTAATTTCTCCCCTTTTATACATTTCTTCTAATTCTTTTGCATCTACTGTATCTGGCATTTTAGGGTTAACCTTTTCCTTAGCACAAAGAACAGCTACTTTTGGTTCTTCTATATCTAATGCTCTCGCTAATCTTACAGCATTTTCAATTATTTGTTTTTTAGTATTTAAATCTGGATCTATATTCATTGCCGCATCTGTTATAAAGAATAATCTGTTATACCCTTCAACCGCAAATACGCCAGTATGACTTAATACATTCCCTGTTCTAAGACCTATTTCCTTATTTAAAACAGCTTTAAGAACAATTGATGTATCTACTAAACCTTTCATAACTATATCTGCTTTTTTGCTAGAAACAAGTTCTACTGCTTTTAAAGATGCCTCGCTTAAATCTTTTATATCTATTAATTCATAATTATTTAAATCTATATTTAACTTTTCTGCTATCTCTTTTGTTTTATCTATATCCCCTACTAAAATTGCTTCTATTATTCCTTCTTTTCTTGCATTTTCTACTGCTAATAAAACTTCTTTATCTTGGCAACATGCAACAGATACTGTTTTTGGACCTCTTTTTTTAGCCAAATTTATAACATCTTGAATTTTCATAAGTTCACTCCTTTTGCCCTATGGTATTGTTTATATGTAGATTAATTTATTGTGATATTGTAGTTTAAATTGTTCTTAGTTTAAAATTTTAATCGAATTAAAATCATTTTCTATTTGAAGCTATATCTTGAATTGTTTTAGTTTTGAATTAAAAATTATTTTCTTAAGTTAATTATATAATTATTTTTATATGAACAGATAATATGTATTTTTTATCTTTAGATATAAGAAATTTTTATAGCATATAGACAAAAAAATAGAGCCTTCAAAACGTTTTCCGGCTCTTTCAAAAACTTTAAAATTAGTCCCTTATATTATAATTATCAGCAAATTCTTTGTATATATTTACAAATTCTTCTGCTATAGGAGATAAGGCCTCATCTTTTCTCTTTATATATCCGCAGTCTAATATAATCTTTTTAGACAATGGTATTAAAACTGTTCCATCATCTAATTTTGTCTTTTTCTTTATATGTGTCCCCCTTAATGAGAAATATACTCCATCTGTATTATGTAAAAAATAAGATAACATCTCATGGTCTTGAACTGTTATGAAGTGATTGAAATTATCATAGTCAAGCTCATTTCCAATCCACATAGATATATAGCTTCTGTCTACATATTCATTAGTCAATAATACGTATTTTTTTAAATCATCGAGATCTACAGCCTCATCAATATCACATAATGGATGTCCATCTCTTACTTGTAAACAGACATACCCATCTGTAACCTTGATAAATTCTAGATTTTTAGACATCAATGTTCTTTTGTTTGTAAAACTTACAGGTCTAGTTAGCTTTATTACTGCTATATCTGAAAGACCTGTTTCTACATCTCTAATAACGTTAGAAAAAGTATCTTGATTTATTATTATATTTAGCATTTCATCTTTATGTCTATTATTTAATTCCAAGATAATGTGTTTTATAAAAAATATATAATATGAAGAAATTCTGAAATTGACTTTTTCATCCTTAGCTATGGTATTCATGTTTCTTATTAAGTCCATATTTCTTTCAATTTCTTCACCATATTGAAGTAACTCCATTCCTTTTGCTGTCAATTCTACACCCGAATTACTTCTGTCAAAAATTTTAAATCCTAATTCTTCTTCTAACATTCTTATAGACATGCTTAAATTTGGTTGACTCATATATAGTTTTTTTGCTGCCTTTCCAATAGATCCCTGTTTTGCAATCTCTAAAATATAGCTTATTTGTTCTAGTTTCAAAATAATCACCTTTTCATTTAATTCTTCTTATATGCTTTTTTTATCTATAAGAAAATACTTTATATAAGCCAGTTTATAAATGTATTATATCTATATCTATATCTATAATTATATTTAAATTGTATCATATTTCTAACTGTTTTTGTTGATTTATACATCACAAATAATATATATAAAATAGTATTTTTCCAAAAAAGAATTGCCCAACAGTTGTAACACTGTTAGGCAACCCTTTGGGCCATATTAATTTTTTTTGGTCTAAATATATGAAATTTTTTTAGCTGACTGCATCCATGCCTTTTTGTAAGGCTTCTCTATTTATAGGTATAAATTTAGATTTTCTTTCTCCAAATACCTTTAAGAAAGCTTTTAATACTGATTCTATATCAACTGCATTTGTTACTTTTAAGCAAGCACCTAACATTATCATATTTGCAACCTTAGGCATTCCCATTTCACCTGCTAAATCATTAGCTGGTATGTAAGTAACCTCTACATCGTCTCTTTCTACTTTTACATCTATTAATGAACTATTAACTAGTATATGTCCACCTGGAACTACATCATCTACGAATTTCATAGAAGGTAAGTTCATTATTACTGCACAAGTTGCATCATTTGCTATAACTGGAGAACCAACTGGTTCATCAGATACTGTTACAGCACAGTTTGCAGTACCACCACGCATTTCTGGACCATAAGAAGGTAACCATGCAACCTCTTTTTCTTCTAGCATTCCAGCATATGTCAATAATTGTCCCATAGACATTACACCTTGACCACCAAATCCTGCACAAATTACTCTAGCTGTTGCCATATTATTTCGCCTCCTTAACTGCTTTTGCTTCTTCTATATCAATATCTTTTTTATTACCTGGTTCATAGTATTTCATCATATTATCTCTTAACCATTGTAGAGCATCAGTTGGCGCTAGACCCCAGTTAGTTGGACAAGTAGATAAAACTTCAACTATACCAAATCCTAAACCTGCTTTTTGAACTTCAAAAGCTTTTCTTATAGCTTTTTTAGCTTTTCTAACGTTAGCAGGAGTATCTACTGTTACTCTTTCTACAAATACTGCACCTGTTAAAGTTGCAAGCATTTCACTAACTCTTATAGGGAATCCATTTCTTTCTGGATCTCTACCATCTTGAGCTGTTGTAGCTCTTTGTCCTATTAATGTAGTTGGTGCCATTTGTCCACCAGTCATACCATATATACCGTTATTAACGAATATAGTACTTATTTTTTCTCCTCTAGCAGCTGCATGAACTATTTCACACATACCGATTGAAGATAAGTCACCATCACCTTGATAAGTAAATACAAATTTATCTGGATGAGTTCTTTTTATACCAGTAGCTACAGCTGGAGCTCTACCATGAGCAGCTTCATGTGTATCTACGTTAAAATAATTATATGCTAATACTGAACATCCTACAGGAACTACTCCTACAGCATCTCCAAGTAAATCCATTTCATCTAATACTTCAGCTACTAATCTGTGGATTATACCATGAGTACATCCTGGACAGTAGTGAGTTACAGCATCTGTTAAACCATTAGTTTTCTTAAATACTACAGCCATTATTTAGCACCTCCTAAAGCAACTTCTCCCATTATTTCTTTAGCTTTTTGAGCTATATCACTTGGAACTGGTATCATACCACCACTTCTTCCATAGAAATGAACTGGTAATTTACATTCGCATGCTAATTTAACATCGTCTATCATTTGACCTAAACTCATTTCTACTACTAATAAATTTTTAGCATTTGGTATTTTTTTGAATGCTTCATTTGGGTATGGCCATAAAGTTTTAGGTCTTATTAAACCTACTTTATATCCTTCTTTTCTCATTGATTCTATAGTTGTCTTAACTATTCTTGAAACTGTTCCATATGCTACAAATACTAAATCAGCATCTTCAGTTTTGTACATTTCATATTGAACTTCATTTTCTTCTATTTCTTTATATTTCTTTTCTAATTTAATGTTATGTTTTTCTAACTCTTCAGATTGTAGGTATAAAGAGTTTATAACATTAGGTTTTCTTTTATTTTGATGTCCACAAGAAGCCCAGTCTTTTGCTGGTAAATTTCTTTGTTTACGTTCTTTTTCAAAGTCAACAGGTTCCATCATTTGACCTATCATACCATCTGCAACTACCATAACAGGAGTTCTGTATTGGTCAGCTACATCAAAAGCTTCTATAATCATATCAACAGCTTCTTGTACACTTGCTGGAGCAAATACTGGAGTTCTATAGTCACCATTTCCTCCACCTTTAGTACTCATATAATAATCTGATTGAGAAGGTTGTATAGTTCCAAGTCCTGGACCACCTCTCATTATATTTAAAACTACGCAAGGTACTTCAGCACCTGCACAGTAAGTAATTCCTTCTTGTTTTAATGCAACCCCTGGAGATGATGAAGATGTCATAACTCTGACACCAGATCCGCCTGCACCATAAACCATATTTATAGCAGCTAACTCTGATTCAGCTTGAACAAAAGCTCCTCCTACTTTTGGAAGTTCTCTTGATAAATATTCTGGTAACTCACTTTGTGGAGTTATTGGATATCCAAAGAAGTAATGGCATCCAGCTTCTATAGCTGCTCTACCAAATGCTTCATTACCTTTCATAAGTATTTTAGCCATTATTAATTCCCCCCTAATTTGAAATATATTAATCTCTTTCTACAGTTATAACAACATCCGGACACATAAGTGCACAACTTGCACAGCCAACACATTTTTCTTCATCAATAACTTTTGCTGGATTATATCCTTTTTGATTAATATAATCTGTATCTATTGCTAATATTTCCTTTGGACATGCCTCAACACATAATCCACAACTCTTACAGCGTTCTACATCAAAAGTCACTTTACCTTTAGCCATTTTAAAGCCCCCCTTAACATCGTGTTTCTATAATTGTGTTTCTATAAAAAACTCATAACTACATCCATTCTTCTCTCATATATAAATCTATCGGTAGTATATCACCTTCTAGATCATCTGGTAATGAATCTACTAGCTCTCTTAAACATGATACATATTTAATTGGTATATTAGTTAACTTAGAAACTTCTTTCGCTAACTTTTGCCCTTTTAAAACATCTTCTACAGTAGTTTGTCTTATAAAGTGAGTATTATTTATTAGTCCTGTAACCTTTAGTTTTGAAGTTGCTTCCATAGATTCAATAAACCTTACTACTTCTTCTGCAGTTTGAGTTTGTTCCCTATTTGCATTTACTACACAGAACATATCGTATTCACCCTCTACAAAATGTTCTGCAAATCTACCTACTACTCTTGTCCCTACATTGTCTCCACCAACATCTAACACATAATTGACATCGTTTTCATGAAGTGGAGTCATTATTTGTGCTGATACTGCTGGTAAATCTAATGTATCTGTTTCGATGGAACTATCAATTGGATTTATGCCCATAGATCTAAGCTCATCTTTCTTTTCCCTAGTTCTAAAATATACATTTACTATATCTAAATCTGCAAATGCTACTGGGCCATCTACTATTTTTCTTAAATTAGTAACGTAATTTATTGATACTTCACTTTTTCCACTTCCATAGTGTCCAATAAATAACCTTACTCTTTTATCATCTTTTATCATTCTTATCACCTATCTTTTAGATACTAATTTAGTTAAGCTTTTTAGCTCTATGGTTTTTACATATTTTTTTAATTTAGTTATTTAAATTTTTTATTAAATTTTATTATATGTACTTTTAATTCGACTAACTAAATTTAAATTAAAACTAGAACAATTCTTATACTTAAATTATATATACAGTCATCCCCAAAACGCTAATATGTAAAATTTATCCGTGGTTATAAATATTTTTTATTACATTTTATTTAAAAAACGTTTTCCTATTTTTGCTTTTATTATTTAAGTTTATAAAATTAACACTTCAAAAAACTTAATAAAAATAGGTTTTTACTTTTTAGTATCATTAAACACTATTTAAAAAGTTTTTTATGTAAGTTTTATATTTTATAAGTAATTTTTATTTAGAATTTACTTCAACCCCTTGAAATTGCTAATTTTATTTTTTATTAATTTATAAGTTGTACCCTTCCATAAGGAATTTTTATTCCTTTATATAAATATTACTTATTTCCTAATCTTGGTAATTATTATGTATAATTATTATAAATAAATGTATTGTTTTTATTTTATGTAAGAAAATATTTATTCCAAATTACAAAAAAATAAATCAATCATAAATTATAAAGTTGTTTTAAAAATTATAGGGGGTGCTTTTTATGGCTGTAAAATTTGCAAAAAGATTAGATAATCTAGAAGGTTCTGCTATTCGTGAACTTTTAAAACTTACTCAAAGACCGGAAGTTATATCTTTCGCTGGTGGAATGCCTGCTCCGGAACTATTTCCAGTTGAAGAAATGAAAAAGGTTTCTGTTGCTGTATTAGAAGAACAAGGACAAGTTGCTCTTCAATATACAACTACTGAAGGATATGCTCCACTTAGAGAAAAAATAGCAGATAGAATGAACACTAAATTAAAAACTAATGTTAAAGCTGATGATATATTAATAACTAGTGGTTCTCAACAAGGTTTAGATTTTGCTGGTAAAGTATTTATAGATGAAGGCGACGTTATACTATGCGAAAGCCCTTCATATATGGGCGCTTTAAATGCAATGAAAGCTTATCAACCTAAATTTATAGAAATACCTACTGATAATGACGGTATGATCATGGAAGAATTAGAAAAAGTTCTTGCTACTACTGATAGAGTTAAAATGATATATGTTATCCCTGATTTCCAAAATCCATCTGGTAGAACTTGGCCAATGGAAAGAAGATTGAAATTCATGGAAATAATAAATAAATATGAAATACCTGTAATTGAAGATAATCCTTATGGAGAATTAAGATTCGACGGCGAATTCTTACCTTCATTAAAATCTTTAGATACTAAAGGCTTAGTTATTTTCTTAGGAACATTCTCTAAGATATTCTGCCCAGGATACAGACTTGGTTGGACTTGTGCAGCTCCAGAAATATTAAATAAATTCAATATTTGTAAACAAGGTGCTGACCTTCAAGCTTCTACAATATCTCAAATGGAAGTTAACAAATTTATGGATATGTTTGATTTAGATGCACACGTTGAAAAAATTAAAGCATGCTATGCAAAACGTAGAGATGTTATGATGAAAGCTATGGAAGAAGAATTCCCAGACTCTGTTGAATTTACACACCCTCAAGGAGGATTATTTACATGGGTTATACTACCAGAAGGAATCAATGCAGGAGAAATGGCTAAAAAATGTTTAGAAAAAGATGTAGCTTACGTTCCTGGTGAATCTTTCTACCCTAATGGCGGTGTTTATAATACTTGTAGATTAAATTATTCTAATATGCCTGAAGACAAGATAGTTGAAGGTATTAAGAGAATGGCTGAAGTTATCAAAGAAGAATTAGCTGAACACGCTAAATAAATTTACTTACCCAATAAAAATAGTGTAAAAATATATTTTAAATTTATTTAATTTATATTTTGATATACTCACTTTTCATTTAATTTTCTTAAGGATTGGTGTATTTTATGCATCAATCCTTTTTCCATATTTTAATTCAAAATAGATATTACATATATCTTTTATGATATATTATTATTTTATAGTTACTCCTCCTCTTCTTTAACTTTATAATATTTCTTTATTACAAATACTGATATTTGGAATGTAACTATTCCTATCCATCCTATTCCTGTAGCAAGAGCTACTCCACCAATACCCATAAATTTGACTAATAAATAAGAAAGTATTACTCTTATGCTTATTTGTAATGTAGTTCCTATAACAGGTATATTTACAAGCCCTGTTCCCCTATAAAATCCAACAAATATACTTCCGACCAAACTAATTATATAGAAAAATGATAAAATTCTAAAATACTGTACTCCATAATTTAATACAGTCTTTCCTTCATCAAATACAAAGAAATTAAGCAAAATATCTGAACGGAAGAATATAAATAAAATCAATCCTATACAAACTAATTGTATTAATACTAATGCATCTTTAAATCCTTCTAATACTCTCTTTTGATTTTTTGCTCCTGTATTTTGTGCAATAAATATTGAAGTTGCCTCAGAGCCACTGTTTCCAAATGCTAATATTACATCCTCTATTCTACCTGTAGCTGTATATGCTGAAATTGCATCGACACCAAGTGAATTAACTGCACCTTGGACAAGAAGTTTTCCTATATAAAGTGATGATTGATGTAATGCCGATACAAACGAATATTGGCAAGTCAATCTTATCAAACCTGAATTATACTTCATATCAATTTTTTTAACTTTTAAAAATGGAATCTTATAAATTATATAAAAATAACACAATAATGCTGAAACAGCTTGAGATATTACAGTTGCCAAAGCCGCTCCCATTATTCCCATTGAAAATTGTTTTATTAACAGTAAATCTAGTATTACATTTAGAAAAATTGAAATTACTAAAAATATTAGTGACATTCTTGTATTTCCGACTGATCTTAAAATTGAGGATAAAAAATTATAAAGAAAAGTTGTTATAAGTCCTCCCAATATTACATTCATATACTGAGTTACATATCCTTTTAATTCTACTGGAGTTTGGATAATATTTAATATAATAGGCATAAATAAAATTCCCAAAATACTTATTATAATAGTTACAGCTATGCCTAAAATTGAAGATAAAAATATCTCATTTCTCATCTTATCGTAATTTTTTTCACCATATAATTGTGCCGTTATAATTGATACTCCTGTGCAACATCCTATTATTATAAATATAAATAAATTCATAACAGTGCCTGAAATCCCAATTGCTGCAAAAGCATCATGCCCCACATAAGTCCCAACAATTATGCTATCTATTGTATTATAAAATTGTTGAAATATACTTCCTATCAAAAGTGGTATAGAAAGATATATCAACTGTCTTTTTATATTCCCCTGTGTCAAATCATATGTTTGTTCCACTATTCTATCCCCTTTCTAACTTTTACTTTTTTTAATTGTAGCACTAAATTATACTTTTATATCATAAAAAAAATGAGGTATAGTTTGTATCCATACCTCATTTTTATTATTCCCCTACATTTTCTACTTGTACGCTTGTATTATTTTCATAACTTTCAAAAGCAGCATAATTTAATACTGCTAACCCAACATTAAAAAGTACAAAGATTAAAAGTACAATTCCAACAGTTTTCCAAACTCGATGTGAACGTCTATTTTTTATCGCCAATTGTTCATTAACCCTCATCAATTGATCCGCAACTGCATTTGCATCTTGTTCCTTTTTTTCTTCTATTTTTGCACCCAATAATTCACTTACACTTACTTCAAAAATATCCGCGATTTTTATAAGCATATCGGCATCAGGAACTGATAACCCCTTTTCCCATTTTGAAATTGTTTGACGAACTACATTTAATCTTATTGCTAATTCCTCTTGAGATAGCCCCTTACTTTTTCTAAGTTGTTTTAAATTTTCATTTAACATATAGAGCCTCCTAAATTTTTAATTTATACTTTTATATTATAAAAACTCGCCAATTTCATCAAGCAATGCAAGTTAACATTGCTGTGCAATGGCTAAATTTCAATCATAATTCCCCATAAATATATCTATATATTCTTTACATCTAAAACTGGAACACACAATTTTGATGGTGTTATTTTATATAAAAAGACAGTTGACGATAAAATCAACTGCCTTATAATATCAATATTCTATCTTTAAATATTTATTATCTAAATAACCCTCTTATAAATAATTGGTTCATCATATCCGAAAGTTCTCTTACCTCTAACTTCCATAGTTTCACTAACCTCTAAATACTCTTCTGAAAATCGTTCAAACAAAGTAAATTTCAAGACAGGTGAAAACATGCTTGTGCTGCCACCTTCCCATACTCCATCTTTTTCAATATATAATGCTGGGGTAAATTTTTCTGATACTCTTAACTCATTATAATCTATTTCTTTTAAATCTTTATAAGTAAATGTATTTTTATCATATCCATTTGGTACTTCATAAGAAGTTAATTTAATTCCATTTTCTTCTTGTGTAAATAAAAATAAGTGAGGTGAAGCATGTGTATTTCCATTTGATGTATAATAACTTTCTTCAACCATAAAAATTCCTTTAAAATCTTCTGGTAAATTTATAATTTTGTCATTACAAATCGTATTTACATGTTCAGCATAAGGAAAATCTATATTATCTAGCTTCATTTTGTCAAACTGCTCAGAGTTATTAAAGCTACCTGTCAATATGTTCATAAAATCTTTTAATTTGTTCATTTTGTTTTCCTCCATCTATTTCATTTAATTTAAAAATAATCTTTTTCATTAAATTCATCAATTCTTGTATGCTATTTTCATCAATATCAGATAAAACTTGTGTATCCCATGAATAAAAGAGTTTCTGGCTCTCTTGGACTATATTTTTACCACTTTCGGTTAAACTCAAAACATTAAATCGTCTATCATTATTATTCTTTCTCTGATTGATTAAATCTTTCTCTAATAATTTTGTTAAAATACGGTTTAATTGTCCTGCATCTATTTTAAGATATTCTACAATTTCTTTAGGAGAACACTCATTATTTTTGCCTATATAAATTAAAACAAATAATTGAGTATAAGTTACCCCAAAGTTAGAAATTTTTTCAGTACAATATGATACAAAGTACTTTCTTATTATTGATATATAAACGGCAAATGATTCATTTTTCACATTACCACCTCTCAATATTTAACAATTTAGATTATATACAAATTAGTTGACTTTGTCAAACATTCAAACATTAGTAAAAATAAATTTATAGTTATACTAATACTTTTACAAAATTATCAATCACTATATTAAAATATTCTTTTAATACATCATCAATCTTATCTTCTCGAACTTTTTCTATTTTTATAACTTGACCGTCTTTATAAAAGATTAGTTCTCCATCAAAAAATCTTATATGCTCATCTTCTGTATAACGCGCAACTTTCATTGAATTTATAAATGGTGAATTTGGGTGTGATTCACAATAAAAAGACGGTAATACATAATCAATATCCAATTGTGGTTCTAAAGAAAAACTATATATCTGTTTCCAATCTTTTTTAGGCTTTCTTTGATATAAAATATATTCTCCTTCCTGTTTTGGATTATATTCAAACTTATAATCACATTTTCCATCATTTTGGACTTTGCCAATTTCAAGTTCTAAACTTTTTCTAGATAATTCACTCAAAACTCCGACATCAGAAATATATGATTTATCATCTATATCTATTTTTAGTATTCTATGAAGTCTCATTCGTGTATTTCCATCTTGATAAATAAATCGTCCCGCTAAATTTGTAACATTAAATCCCAAACTTTTTAACAAATTGCTATAAAGTCCATTTAGCTCAAAACAATATCCTCCCCTTTGTTTAACAATCATCTTATCAAATAAATCTTGTGCTTCAAGTGATATAGGTTTTCTATTTAAAACATCTATATTTTCATATGGGATATGAGTCAAATGAGCTATTTGCAACTTACACAATGTTTCATAATCTATCTTTATTTCATCATTATACTCCATCTTTTTTAAATATAAATCTATCTGTTCTTTGTTATATATCATAAAATCATCTCCTAAAAATATTTTTATTAAAAAAATAAGCATTGATAAGTGGCTTCAATTATCAATGCTTTTATTTTTTATGTTAATAAATTTATCTTATTTATATGGTCGAAAATTTATTTGGGATTCACTTGTTTATTTTTTAGGTCCAATCAAACCTTCTCTATATGCACCTATATATTCAATACAATATTCATCTTCACCTAATAAAGCTTCTGTTGCATATATAAGTCCTAACATATCTCTGTTTGTTGGGTCTAATATTGCACTATCTAATCCTGCATTCATTGCTAAAACTGTAAAACCTAAGTTTATTAATTTTCTAACTGGTAAGTTAAATGAAATATTACTTACTGCTGCAGTTATATGGATTGTAGGATATTCTTTTCTTATAGTGCTTATAACTTCTACATTTATAGCGATTCCATCTTCTGATGTACATAACATTTCAACTAATGGATCTATATGAATTCTTTCAGGTTTGATATTGTATTCTTCTGCTTTTTTCATTATATTTTTGAATACTCTTAATCTATCTTCTGCTGTTTGTGGTATTCCTGTATCATCTGAAAGTAAAGCTATTACTTGCCAATCTGTATCTGCTATCGCTGGGAATATTTTATCTATTTTATCCCCTTCCATTGAAACAGAGTTGATAATACCTGGCTTATTACAGAATTTATAAGCTTCTAATATTACATCAGCACTCGGACTGTCTACTGCTATTGGTAAATCTGTAACTTCTTGAATTTGTTCTATCATCCATTTTAATGTTTCAACTTCCTCAGCTTCTGGAACTGATGCACAACAGTCGATATATGTCGCACCACTTTCAGCTTGTATTTTTGCTCTATTTTTTATAAATTCTGCATCTCTATTTTTTATCGCTTCTGCCACTACTGGAATAGAACCGTTGATTTTTTCACCTATAATAATCATTTTTTATCCTCCATCCATACTAATTTTTCTGTCTTAATTTATATTAGATTAGTCACAATAGAATTTACGAGATTCTGTGTACATTGTTTCATATCCTTTTTCTCTACGTTCTGGATTATTTTCACGATACCAAGCTATATATCTTCCTTCTTTACCATAGTCATGAACTCTATCTTTAACTGCTTGTACATATTCTTCATCACTTAATTTTCCATCTTGGTCTGGTGAGAAAGAACTTACTTGAGCTAGTTCATCTCCGTATTTTCCTAATATTCCAACCTTATCATTGCAAGCATCTTGACCTTCCCAAGAATCAAATCCAGCTGCTATAAAGTTTTCGATTTGATTTCCAACACATCCACAAGAATGGAAGTTTACATAAAGTCCCATTTCATGAGCTGCATCATTCATTCTCTTATAATGTGGTAACATAACCTCTTCAAAAGTAGTTGGTGAGAAGAATGAACTTCTTTGAGTTCCCATATCATCGTGGAAAGTTATTATATCAGCATGGTATACTTCTTTTGCAATTTTCATTAATTCTATATGGAAATCTGTTAATTTAGTATAGAATGCTTCTAGTGCTTCTTCCTCTTCTAATAAGTAGCAGAAAGTATCTTCAAAACTTGTTAAATCTGCTGTTCTTTCAAATAATCCGTTTACTATTGTAAATATTGTTGCCTTATCTGGATCAATTACTTTTGCATAATTTTCTTCGTAATCTTTTTGCCAGTCTATAGCTGATAAATCAGGGAATACTAAGCTTTCCCAATTTGTTATATCATCTAATCTTCTTGTTCCTGGTTTAACCATTGCTGCATTTGTCTTTGGTTCATATTCCCATTCGATTCCAAACCAGTCAATTCCACCTTTACATCTAGCCATAGCATCTGGCATTACTAATGGTTGTATAAAGTTTATATCGAAATAATATGATGGCATCCAAAGTGGTTTTTCGCCTCTATATAATCTAAGTACATTTTCTTTTGGTGTAATTGGTGTATGATATTTTACAGTTTCAAATGATTTTGCGCCATATGGATTTGGTACTGCTGGGTCTATTGTTGGATTTTGTATTTCCTCTATTTTAAAAGAATAATCGCTCATCTTTTTGCCTCCCAATTTAAAAATTTATTTTATTTACCTTATCTTTTTCTCAAAATGTTGTATATTTCTATTCTTATTATTAATTTACTTTTGCTTTTTCTTGCAATTCTCTTTCCATTACAGCTATATCACTGTCTTTTATTTTGTATCCTAGTAACGGAATTACCGATGCAACTAAGAATATAATCGGCACTACAAGGCATAACATTTTTATTCCGCTAACTGTTGAACTTGTAATCGCCGCATTAGCATGATATCCAATTGCTGATAATACACTTGTTATAACAACACCTCTAACTGCAATTGATATTTTTATAGCTAAAGAACTAAAAGACATTATAACTGCTTTAGTATTTTTACCTGTTTTATATTCGCTATATGTTCCGCAATTTGAATATAAACTTGTTGTGTTTCCATAAGATATTCCGAAGAATATTTGTGCTATACCTAAAAGCACAGTTACTATCATCATATTTGCTGGCATAACATATATAGCTACTAAGCAAACTGCAAATCCTAAAACACCTACGATATTTGTCATCTTGCTTCCAATTTTTGCAACCACATTTTTTGATATAAGAGAACCAACTAATGCCCCTACATTGAATACTACTAATATAATTGACATTGCTGCTTCATCTTGAAGAACAACTTTAGCATAATATGCAACAGTCGCCATCAAAGTATAATATCCGATTAGTTTTAAAAAGTCGAAAATTAAAACTAATAATAATTGTGGGTTTGATGCAATACTTTTGCCCATATCTTTGAATAAGATTGATTTTGCATGTTTTGAACTATCGTGTGATACTTCTTTTGGTTCATCATAACCTTTAGTAATAGCAAAATGTATTAGATAACATACTGTAAAAGTAACTGATGCTATTAAAGCTGTCATTGTATAACCAACAACACCTGTTGAACTTGCGAATATTCCTAAGAAGAATATATTTAATACTGGTACAAGATATGAAGCAAGTATTTTTCCTGCACTTGAACCAGCTGATATTCTACCTGAAAGAAATGCTCTTTCTTCTGGATCATCAGTAAGTTCACCAACTAAAGTTCTGTTTGCTGTCCAACATATATTCCAAATTCCATGACTTAGAACATATCCCAAACCACAAAGCAATGCAGCCATTGGGTCAGAACCAATCTTAGTAAACATCAATACGAAAAATGCTACTACAAACGGTGGGCAATATATCAACCAAGGTCTATATTTTCCATTTTTGAAGTTAACCTTATCTATTATTACCCCTGCTAACATAGCTGTTATAGCATCTGCTATACCTGCTACAGATGTTATAGCCGCAACTAGCGCCAACGGTAGTTGCGCCACATCTGTTAAGAATATTACAAAGAACGTTGTCTCAACTGTACTCATAAATGAAAATCCTACTTCGCTTATTCCCCAAAACGATTTTATTTTATTATTTATTTTTTTCATAAAGAATCCTCATTTTTATTTTATTTTTTATTTAATATCCACCCTTGCACTAAAACTTTTTCTAATCTTAAGCTGGTACACTTACTGAAGTTGCTAATTTTTTAGCTACTTGAGCTGCACTAGCTGCATCTTCTGTATAAGCATCTGCTCCTATTTCATCTGCAAATTCTTGTGTTATTGGAGCTCCACCAACCATAACTTTTATTTTGTCTCTGCCTGGATATTCATTAAGCGCTTTTACTGTATCTTTTAAAGCTGGCATAGTAGTTGTTAAAAGTGCTGATGCTCCTACTATTTTTACATCTGGATTTTCTTCTAAAGCTTGTATAAATTTTTCTGCTGGCACGTCAACACCTAAGTCGATAACTTCAAATCCAGCACTTTCAAGCATCATTATAACTAAGTTTTTACCTATATCATGTAAGTCCCCTGCAACTGTTCCCATTATCATTTTTCCTGCTGAAACTGCATTGTCTCCAACTAATAATGGTTTTAAAACTTCAACACCTTTTTGCATTGCACGTGCTGCTACTAACATTTCTGGTACAAATATTTCATTTTTTGTAAATTTATCACCTACTACTGTCATTGAATCTATCATTGCATTTAATATTTCTGGTGCAGTTGCTCCTGAATCTAGAGCTTCTTGAACTAAACCTGCTACTTTTTTAGATTTTCCTCTTTCTACAGCTGTTGCTACTTCTTGAATTTTAGACATATTATTTCCCCCTAACGTATAATAAACATATTTTTTAAAATTACTTTTGTTAACGATTTCCTTTTGTCTATTTGTTTTGCTTTTGTTTATATTTTAAGTATAGGATTTTATCATGCCTATTTTCAATGTGAGAAAATCTGAATTTTTTAGATTTTTTTATAATTTTTGTATAAAGTTTTTTTGTATATTTTTATAAAAATCTTCTATTATTTTTTAATAAATCTACATTTTTTACCAATTATTTGTTTAAATCTTCTATAATATAGGTTATAAGCCTTTAATTTTATTAATTTTTCTAAAGGAGGTCAAAATGTATATTAATATGAATGAAATATTAGACAAGTTTTCTCAATTTACTTCAAGCTACAAAATATCATTTGATACTGAAATAGTAAATTTTAAATTTTCAACTAAAAATCTACAAAATTATAGCCCTTACTGTCTATATATTTTTAGAGCTAACAAACTTCCAAAAGAAATTTTTAATTACAATAAAATAAATTTTTTGATAATAGGCGAACCACAAGATTTACCCTATTTAAATAGATGCAATTATATTATATTGAAGGAAGATTCTATTTCTATTTTTGATATTATAAAGATAATTCAAAGCTTGCTAAACTTTGATGATGCCCTTTCATCTTTTAAAGAAAAACTGTTCTATAGTATTAAAGATGATTTATCTATTAGCAATATGATTTCCATAGCTTTTGAATATTTAAATAACCCGATAATGGTATTAAATTCAAAATATGAAACATGTTATTTCGAGCTTGGAAAAACAGTTTTAAATGAACCAGTTTGGGAATTTCAGATTAAAAACAATCGTCCTCATCCCGAATATTCATTAAAATACAATAAAAGTAGAGAAAATCGCCTTATTGCAGAATCAAGCTACAATCATATAGTTACTTTCTTTGAAGGAATTATGAACCATAGAGAAATTGCAATCCCAATAAAACATATTGATTTCTCCATAGGTCGTATATGCGTATTAGAAGTTAATCGAAAAATTACTCAAAGCGATATTCATATATTAAAAACTTTGGCTAAGATGATGTATCCACTTATGGTTTGCGATAAAAAATTTCTAAATTTAGAAACATCAAAACTCGACTCTGTTTTTAGCAACTTACTAAATAATCCAAAGCCAAATATGTTGCTTATAAGAAAGAAATTATCTAATTTTAAATTTAACTTAGATTCAAATATGTATCTCCTTTGTTTATGCGATTTGGATAATATAAATTCAAAATCAAAAATAAACTATGTAAAACAAATGGTGCAAGGAATATTTGAAAAACATTATGTATTTATATTTGAGCAAAACATTATTGTTCTTTATAATAATAAAAATTCATTTGATTATTTTAATAAAGGTGATGAATACAAGGAATTTATTGAATTTATACAAAACTACACATTATCAGTCGGAGTCAGCAAGTTATTTGACGGTATCTCCGGTATAAGAAATGCCTATTTTGAATCACTATCTGCTATAAATTTCGCAAATCATCTTAATTTTACAGATAGCGAAAAACCTTTTATAAACTTTTATGATGATTTTGTTTTACACGACTTAATGTATGATTTTGTAGTGAAAAAAAAGCTTCATTATATCTTAGATTCAACGATTTTAAAACTTCTAGCTGATAATAATACAAATTTAATAACTACAGTTAAATACTATCTAGATTACAATGAAAACCTCAACTTAATAGCAGAAAAGCTTGGAATTCACTATAATACATTAAAATATCGAATCGAAAAATTAAAAACCAAATACTTCATAGATTTAAAAAACTCTGATTCATTAATAAAACTAAGACTTGCAATAGTTGCATTAGAAATTTCAGAAGGATATAAATTAGATCTTGGACTAAACTGAAAGGAGGATTCATATGTCAGCAACATTTAATGAAATATCAACAAAACTATCGTCAAAAAATCCAATAGTTATTATCAGAAAAAATATAAATATTTCAAATTACTATTATATAGAAGATGATTTTGACAACCTTAACTCCTACAGTCTTTATATATGTAAATTATCCAACTTCCCAAAAGATTTTAAGAGCGATAAAATCGTAAACTTCTTAATAATAGTAGATATAAATATAAAATACGATTTATTTCAGCTAAAAAATTGTAATATTTTAATATTAGAAAAAGAAAAAATAAATCTATATAAATTATTAGAAGATTTACAAGATATCATAAACATAAATGCTGATATAATCGCATCTTCCAACAGTATTATAGATGCATTATCACAAAACCAAAATATAGATGATATTATCAAAACAATTCATCACTATCTACAAAATCCAATAATAATAACTAACTCTGCAAATTACCTTTGTTGTCATAGTGATGATAATTTCGATATAAATGATACAATTTGGGAAGATTATATAAAATATGGCTATCCCGATCCAAGTTATCTAGAGAAAATTTATTACAATATTAAATTTGTACAACCTCTATCAACAGAAAGCTATTCACATATTATAGATTATTTAGACGTAATGGACCATAGAGTTCTTACATGTCCAATAAAAATAAATAATTTCAATGTAGCGTATATCTATGTCTTGGAGGCAAATAAACCATTTACTAAAGAAGACATGCGTGTACTAAACATTTTGGGCAAAATACTAGCCCCTTCAATAATAAACGACCCTCGTTTTACTTATTGTGAAAATACTCAGATAGACTCGATTTTTTATTATTTATTATCATGTGATAACACACAACCTCACTTTCTTGAAAAGACATGTGAAATACTAAATTTAGAAGTCTATTCAAACTTCTTTTTGCTAAATATTAATTGCTCAAAAGAAGAAATGACAATAGAAAAATTAAAAGAACTTTATGACTTGATAAAATCCGTATTTTTCAACCAATTTGTATTTATATATAAAAATCAGATATGCATACTATATATCACAAGAGATGATAACCCTAACAAGTTTAAAATATACTCTAAATATTTTTTAGACATATGTGAAAAATACAATCTATCTGTTGGAATTAGCGACATATTCTTCAACTTGCACGATATAAAAATTGCATATAAGCAAACACTAAAAGCACTCGATTACTCTACTATATCAGCAGATAAAAATCATATCAACTATTACTCTGATTTTATGCTGACAGATTTGGTCTATGAGTTTTTGATAAATGAAAATACGGATAATATTATCGACTTGAATTTTAAAGAATTTATAAACTCTGCATCAGAGGAATATCTTGAAATGATGAAGTTGTTCGTCGATAATAACGGAAATATCAAAAAAACTGCCGATGAACTTCATGTTCATTATAATACTTTGAAATATCGTTTGAGTAAGATTCGTGATGAGTATTGTATTGATTTTGAGGATTTGAATTATATTATTAAGCTGAAGTTGTCTTATATTGCTTTGGATTTTATTTCGAATACATAGGTGTTAAATTCACTAAAATACTTGAACATTTAAAGGCATAGATCTTAAATTGACCTATGCTTTTTTTATTATCCCCAAATTACTCAATATATATTTCTCCATATATATCAATAAAATATAGATTTTAATTTGTTCTTTAAGGAAATATTTTATCATAATAAAAACAGTCTACAACGAGACTGTTTTTTATACTATAATTGCCATTTATATATAGTTCCACCTAAATCCATTTCTAAGTATTTCTCTCCATTTACTCCATAGAATTCTTTACCCGTTGCCTTCTTACCTTTTACTATATTGTAAGTGGCTTTCCCACCAGTATTCGGATAAGATGAACATTGATATCCTTCTGCATCATAAAATTCAGCTTGATTATCTAAAAAGAAGTCTAATTCATCCATACTTATATTTTCAACTGTATAGTTTACTTCAATTACATGGTCAAACTTTTCATCTGCAAATCGATTACGTTGCGATGTCGTAGTTACGTTATCTATTGTCAGTGCAAAATTCCCCTTTGATCCCATTGTATATATTATTCTTTCACCTATTTTACTATTAGCTAGTGCCTCTTTCTTACGATTTTCCTCTTCCTCTTTTCTCTTTCTTTCTGCTTCAATTTTAGCTGTTTCCTCTGCCATTTTCTTTTGTTCTTCTTCTTCCATCTTAAACCAAGGCTCTGCATCAGTTACTTTTGCTTCTAAATCACTAATCTTTTTATTTGATACTTCAAGCCGACTTTTGACATCATAGTAATCATCACTATAAACATCTGTACCCATTATGAATCCACTAATGAAAAATACTACCCCACTTAACATAGCACTTATTATTGCTATTGATTTTTTTGATTTTAATTTTTTAATTAATAATTCTTTAAATTTTACCATTTTCTTTCCTCCTATATTAAAATATGAAAATTATTATATAACATATCTTTTGTAAAATTTTGTCGTATATTGCGATTTTATTATATTTTTTAAATATATATGCTTTTTATTCTATTAAATTAAAAATAATGTTATAGATAGTCTAAATTTGTTTTTAACCATTAAAATTCAATTAATTTGTAATGGAGTGTGTTGAATTTTACAGATACAGTTTTTTCTTCCATATGCATAAGAAACCTTCTACTGTTCTTAAGAATTGTATTTATATAAATATAACCTAAACTTCTAGACTTAAGTCAATTTAAAGATTGTTTAATATGAATATGTGTTATTTCTTCAATCTCTAGTAATCCATGTTCATTCTTACAATAAACAAAAAACACCCCCAATTACCCAATACAGATTTCTCCATATCTCATAATCAGAGGTGTTATATTCTAACATTTTAAATTCTAAAACGTCAAAATTCCTAACTTCCAATAACTATTCAGTTATTTCCCAGTTATGGTAAACATTTTGAACGTCGTCATCATCTTCAAGTAAGTCTATTAATTTTTCCATAGATTTTACTTGACCTTCGTTATCTAAAACTGTAGTAGTTTGTGGTATTAATTTTATGTCAGCAGATACGAATTCATATCCTTTTTCAACTAATGCATCTCTAACTGCGTTGAAATCTTCTGGAGCTGTTACAACTTCGAATCCATCTTCTTCAGTTATTATATCATCTGCTCCAGCTTCTAAAGCGTCGTCCATTAATTGTTCTTCGCTTACGTTTTCAGCTGCTATTAATATTTGTCCTTTTCTATCGAACATGAAACCAACGCATCCAGTAGTTCCTAAGTTACCACCGTTTTTGTCGAAGTAATATCTTATGTTACCAGCAGTTCTGTTTTTGTTATCAGTTAAAGTTTCAACTATAACAGCAACACCACCTGGTCCATATCCTTCGTAAGTATTTGAGAAGTAATCTTCTCCACCGCCAGCTCCAGCACCTTTGTCTATTGCTCTTTTGATGTTGTCATTTGGCATATTGTCAGCTTTAGCTTTATCTATAGCAGTTTTTAAAGCTGCATTGTATTCTGGATCTGCTCCACCTTCTTTAGCTGCAACAGTTATAGCTCTTGCATGTTTAGTGAATACTGATGCTCTTTTAGCATCTTGTTTACCTTTTCTATTGATAATATTACCTATACGACCCATAATTTCACTCCTTAACTTTAATTTCGTTCATTTATAGATTTAGTCAAAATCTATTGCCACAGTAAATTTTAGCATAAAACTCCGATTTAGTAAATTAGAATATTGGAGGTTTTGCTGCAGTGTGTCTTTTATGTTCACTGATTCTATGTAATCTATCTATAATATCTAAGTCCTTTTGAGGAACTTCATCTCTTTTGCCTAATACAACCTTATCTATCATGTTGTATGTTGTTCCCATTTCGTTTTCGTCTGTTTGGCCTTCCCATAAACCTGCTGATGGCGCTCTGTTTATTACATCTTCGTGTACACCTAATGCCCTAGCCCAATCGTAAACTTCTGCTTTTGTAAGGTTTGCTATTGGAACTAAATCAACCCCACCATCACCGTATTTTGTGAAATATCCAGTGTGGATTTCTGCTGCGTTATCTGTTCCAACAACTAAGTATCCTAAGTTGTTGGCAACTGTATAAACAGAACACATTCTAACTCTCGCTCTTAAGTTAGAGTCAGCTGCTCTAAATCCTGATTCACTGTATAAATCTTTTTCTTTAAGTGCTGATGTTACAGAGTTTAATATCATTTCTTGTGGCTTAGTTAAATCTAAGTCGATATAATCTATTCCACATCCATTTATAACTTTAAGCGCATCTTCTCTGTCTTTTGGATTGCTGTTTATGCTCATAATTACTCCTATTGAGTTTTCAGGAAATGCTTTTTTAATAAGGTAGCAAACTACCGCTGAATCTATACCCCCAGAAATTCCTACAACTAACCCCTTGCATCCAGCTTCTTTAACTTTTTCTCTAAGCCAATCTACTGTCTTATCTATTTTTTGATTTATTTCCATTTAATTTTCCCCTTTCATATAAAAATCTATACTTATAATACCACATTTATTTCAAAATTAATTTATTATTTTTACATATATACATAGTTTTATCAAAATCACAAATAATAATACAAGGTAGGTGAAGATATGAAAAATCCATTTAATATTAAAAATTCTATAATTGGAGCTTTTACTGGTTTTGTAAATGGACTTTTTGGCTCTGGTGGAGGGACTCTTTTAGTGCCTATTTTAAACAACATACTAAAAGTAGAAGAACATAAATCCCACGCAACAGCTTTAGCAATAATAATATTTTTAACAGTAACAAGTTCTGTAATATACGTATCAAGAGGAACTTATGACATTAAACTGACTATACAAGCTGCTATCGGTAGCATAATCGGTGGAATAATCGGTGCAAAATTACTGAGCAAAGTAACAGGAAAATTTTTAAGAATTTCTTTTGGAATCGTAATGATAATTTCTGCAATCAGAATGATTTTTTATTAATTAGGAGGAATTATGTTAATTGGAATAATAGGCTTTTTTGCCGGAATAATAGGCGGAATGGGAATGGGCGGTGGAACAATTCTAATCCCCGCATTAATACTATTCGCAAGTATAGACCCCAAAATCGCCCAAAGTACAAACCTACTATCCTCAATCCCAATGACGATAGTAGCCCTTGCAATACATATAAAAAAGAAAAACGTTGATTTTGACCTTGTACTTCCAATCGTCTTATTCGGTATAGTCGGCGCATTTTTTGGCTCAACATTAGCTGAATATTTGCCATCTGAACTATTAAGAAAATTTTTTGGTGTATTTTTATTAATCATAGGTATCTTCGAAATACAAAAAGGATATATGCATAAAGGAAAAAAATAAGCCTAAACTACAAGTCTCATAGTCTAGGCTTTTTCTCATATTCTAACTTTTTTGTTCTAATCTACTTATCATAAAGAAATCTTTTATTGCGTTATCGTAATCTCCTATTCTACAATATGCGTCGCCTCGTTTTTCATAAGCTCTTATGTCTGACGGACAACCTTCTATCGCAACAGAAAAATCATCTATCGCTTCTTTATATTGTTTAAGATTGTAATATGCAAGTCCTCTATAATAATAGTTTCCTAATTTAGTATTATCTAATTCGATTGCCTTGTTAAAATCAAGTATCGCTTCATTGTATTCTTCTAAATCTAAATTTGCTGCTCCTCTTCCCATATAAACTATGTAGCTATCATAACCATGTTCTATAGATCTAGTGTAGTCGTCTTTTGCCTTTTTAAAATTACCTGTTAGAGAATATTCTTTTCCTCTGTTGCAGTAAGATTTTCCTACTTTATATCCCATTTTAATTGCTTTTGAAAAATCACGAATTACTTTTGTATGATTTTCCATTCGTCCATATGCAAGAGCTCTGTTGTAATATGCTTCTCCATTTTTAGGATTTAGTCCAATAACTTTATCTAAATCTTTTATGGCTTTTCGCAAATCATCTTGTTTTAAGTAAGCCACTGAACGATTAAAGTAACTTTCTTCATAATTTGGGTCTATTTCTATAGATTTATTATAATATTCGATAGCATTGTTCATTTGGTTCATTTGGCAATAACAATCAGCCATTCCCAAATAACCTTCTTTCATATGTGGAGCCAAGTTAACAAATGCTTTGTAATCTAGTAGAGCATCTTTATATCTTTTCATTAAATAGAAGATTCCCGCTCTTTCATATAATAATCTTTCATCGTATTTTTCAAGATTTATCGCATTTGTAAAGTCTTTTAATGCTTCTTTGTATCTTCCTAAATACGCTAAAATTCTACCTCTGTTATAATAAGCACTGACATCATTTTCGTCTAATTCCAATGCTTTTTTATAACTTTCCATAGCTTTATCATATTCTTTTAGGTTACTATAAGATACCCCCAGATTATAATAAGCCACTTCATAATTTGGATCTATTTGTAATGCTTTTTCATAATTTTTTATTGCTAAATCATTGTCACCTAATCTACTATAACAAACACCTTTTCCTCTATATGCTTCTTTATAGTTTTTATCTAATTGAATAACTTTTTCAAAATCTTTTATAGCTGAATAAAATTTCTCGAATTTTATATAGAAATCGCCACGATAGTAATACCCATCGGCACAGTCATCATATTTTTCGATAATTTTATTTACATAAGCCATTTTTTCATTTATTTCAAACTCCATATTAGCATGATTTAACATATCTTGTATGAAAGTTTTTCTTTCTAAATCCTCTTGTAATTTATTTAAAGTATTTATGGTATTAGTAATATCTACATCCCCAGCTTTTGATATTTTAAATAGATTAAATACCATAAAAACCATAAAGCCATACATAAAGCAGAATATTATTATCTCTTCATTTTTTGATAAATTCAAAGTTACTATAGCTAAGAATAAAATTCCTATTATAGCTAAAGAGATTCCTATCTGTTTTGTTATTTTGTTTTTTTCACTTTTCATTATGACTTCCCCCTTCAATAAATTTATTTATTAAAGAAATACTATCTAAAGAATAATTTGACCGTCTTTCTCAGATAAATAAAAACTTTCACTTTCGCTTAACTCTGCAGTCCCACTTGTTATATCTGTCATTTTTGATTTAAGCGATTGTGCGTCTTCTTCTCTTGAATAAACTATAATTTGAACTTTATCAGTATATAAAGTGTCCTTTATAGTGTAGCCCATGTTCATTATTTCATTTTGGACTTTGCCGATTTGATTGTAGTCTATAGTTATACCTACTTCTTTATATTTTACCTTCTCTATAATTTGTGCAGCTTCAATACCTACTTTGGCTCCTTTTGTATATGCTCTAACAAGTCCGCCTGCCCCTAGTTTGATGCCTCCAAAATATCTAGTTACAACAACTACTACATCTCTTAAGTCTTCTTTTTTTATAACTTCTAATGTTGGGATTCCTGCTGTTCCTTGTGGTTCTCCATCATCGCTATAACGTTGGATATTCATTGTTTCACCAACAGTATACGCCCAGACATTATGAGTAGCGTCTTTGTGCTTTTTCTTTATTTCGTTTATAAATTCCACAGCTTCTTCTTCAGATTTTATGGGTTTTGCATATCCTATAAACGTCGATTTCTCTACGATATATTCATCTGAGCCAAAACTATGTAATGTTTTATATGTCTTCATAGTGCCTCTCCCCCTGCCGTTAAATATTTTAAAGCTAAAATTGCTTCGTTATATGCCCTGATGACATATTCTTTTTCATTGAGTTTTTTATGTTCTATAAGCCTTTGCAAAATCTCGACAGTCTTATCATCTCCTACTTTTGCTAAAGCCTTAGCACAGTATTGTCTAGTTTGGGGATTTGAATCATATAATCCTTTTTCCAAAACAAATTTGCTCTTTGGAGAAGATATTTTCCTTATAGCTGAATAAGTTATCCTTCTTATATCTGAATGTCTGTGATTTGTAAGAGGATGAAGTATTTTTAAGAATCTGTCATCTTTAAACTCTCCAGTTGCCCAAATTAAAACAATTAAATCATCTGCATTTTTTTCTCTAAGTATTCTTTTGTATAATTCTCTTTTAAAATTTAGTTCTTTTTCCTTATCAAGACTTAACTCTTCTATAAATTCAAGTCGTGCGTCTTTTCCCAATTCCAAAAATTTATCCAATACGTCTTTTGAAGACTCTACTTTTGCTTTATTCACAGATTTTATATCTAATTTTGCTCTAATCAGATGATCATTTACCTCTGTAACTGATATATTTCTAATTTTGCTAATTTGTGACACTGTCTTTGATTCAGTATAAAGAAGATATGTAATAAAATAGTCATCTAAGTTGTCGATATTGTTCCAGCTTATATCCATTTTTATTCCTCTATTATATATTCTTTATATACATTATAGTCTTCTTCGTCTAAACTTACCTCAAGTTGTGTCCCATTTTCTACATATTCGAAAGAATCTACATTATATTTTTCTTTAATTCTACTGAATATATTTCCTTTGTCATATGGAAGTAATAATTTAACTTGATAAGTGTCTTCCATTAAAGCATTTTCTATCATTTTTAAAAGGATATCCATATTGATACCTTTTTTAGCAGAAATATAAATTCTGTCTTCTCTATTTCTTGGATAAATATCTAATTCTAGTCTATCTATTTTGTTGTAAACTATTATAGTTTTCTTATCATCTGCGCCTAATTCTTTTAATACAGATTCAGTAGTTTGTTTTTGAAGTTCGAAACTGCTGTTTGTCGCATCTATAACATGTAGTATTAAGTCTGCATATTTAACTTCTTCTAATGTTGCTTTGAATGCTTCGACTAAGTCATGTGGTAACTTACTTACGAAACCGACTGTATCTACTACTAAAAAGTCTCTTTTGTTTGGTAATGTAGCTTTTCTTAAAGTTACATCAAGAGTTGCGAAAAGCATGTCTTTTACGAAAACTTCTTTTTCTGTTTCATAATCTTTATGTGTCTTTATTAATTCGTTTAATAAAGTAGATTTTCCTGCATTTGTGTATCCAACTAATGCAACTATTGGTATATTTGATTTTAAACGTTGAACCCTTTGAGTTTCCCTGTTTTGTTTAACTTCTCTAAGTTCTTTTCTTATGTCTGCTGCTCTGTTTAATATATGTCTTTTATCTACTTCAAGTTTTTGTTCCCCAGGACCTCTAGTACCTATACCAGCCCCAGTTCTACTCATTTGTCCACCCATTCCGTAAAGTCTTGGTAATCTATATTTTAATTGAGCAAGCTCAACTTGTAATTTACCTTCTTTACTTAATGCTCTTTGTGCAAATATGTCTAATATTAAAGCTGTTCTGTCTATTACTTTTAGTCCAGTAACATCTTCTATATTTCTCATATGTGCCCCTGATAATTCGTCATTAAATACGATCATAGTTGCACCAAGCATGTGGCAGTAATCTCTTATTTCTTCAACTTTTCCTTTTCCTATGAAATAAGCTGCATCTCTAGCTGGTTTATTTTGAATTACAGATGCTAAAACTTCTGCTCCAGCTGCTTTTACTAGCTCTTTAAGTTCTGCCATAGATTCATTTATATCAATATCATCGATTTTCTTTACATTAGTTGTTATATTTAAGCCCACTAAAACGGCCTTTTCTTGTAATTGTTCTTCCACAAAATCACCTCTTTACATTAATCGTTGTCAATTCATTTATTTGCCTATGTTTTACCTTATTATATATTTTGACTTTTATAAAGGATTTCATTCTTTTATATATGTAATTTTCTATTTTTTACTGCAAATAACATGTTTTAGATAAATATTCTTAATAATTATATCATTAAACTATCATTTTTTTATGTATTTTTTTGATATTATAATTTAAATCACAAAAGGGAGTGATTTAACCTCACCCCCTCCATAAATTTTAGATACTTATTATTTTAATTTTATAAGTTCTAAATATTTTTTGCTGTTAACACTTCCGTTATGCTCTGCTTTTTCTAGTAATTCAATTGCTTTATCTACATCTTTTTCAATTAATCTACCTCTATATAATTCAAATCCTAGTTTTTCTAGATATAGTGGATTTCCTTCTGCTGCTTTTTCTTTATATATGTTAATTAGCTTATCTACGCATCTTTCATCTTCGTCATCAAGTAGTTTTTCATACTCAACAACAGCTTCATCTATTTTGCCTTCTTTATAATATCTTTCTCCTAATACATAACTAGCTTCTATTTCTCCTTCATCTGATAAAAGTTTTAATACATTTGAACTAAATCCTTTATATATTGATTCTTTTGCTGAATCTGTATCTCTATATGTGTCTATTACATTTTCTATAAAGTCGGACATAACCTCTTCTAGATTTCCACCTAAAATTGCTTCCATAGCTGTGTTTGATGATTCTTTCATCATTTTTAATTTTTCAGGTGATATTTGCATATTTGGTTGAACTGTTCCAATTTGTTCAACTTTTTCATCTATTGAATCTATCATCTTTTGTTGTTTTTCTAATGCTGTGTTTACACGCTCCATTATATTTTCATATTGTTCATCTAATTTTTTAATTAGTTCTCTTTCAATAAATGTATCAATTCTCTTATTAAAAGAAGTTATCTTTTTATCTAAATCTCTTACATTATTTGATATCGTATTGAAACTGATTGTATTACTATTTTTCATAACAGAGTGTATTTCTCCCCCAAATTTTGAAACAGTTTCAATAAGTTCGTCCATTTTTGATAAATCGCCTTCTATTGTCTGCAGCTCTTTTATCATGTGATTTACCTTCTGCTTATATGTACTTAGTTCATCTATCTTCTTCTTGGTCAAATCAATATCTTTTAATGACTGTAACCTTGTAATCGATTTGTTAAACTCATTTATACTCCCCTCTAAACCATTTAAAGTTTCACATATCTGCTCACTATTTCTATTAAAATTATCTATTGAATCTACTATCCCCTTTGTATTAAGTTCCTTATTCGCCATATCGTTCACCTATCTCCCATTCATCTTTTTATTTATATCCCCGAGTAATTGATTTACATTTTTTATTTTTAATCCAATATTTGAAGACAATTTATTTGTTTTCTTTATTTTATTTTTTAAGATATTGTGTAATTTATCAAATCTGTATCCGTAATTATCGAATAAATCGCTGAAATTTATTCCTTGTTTATCTAAACATTTGTAAAACTCTCTTAATTGTTTTTCATAAGATAAATTATTCATATATAAATACATAATTGCGTATTTTTCAAAGTTATATGCTTTTTCATAATAAGTTTGTGCAAGTTTGTATTCTCCTATATGGAATAATTCATCTCCCTTTTCATCGTATTTTCCTTCTTGTTCAAATAAATCACATATTTTTGCTAAATTATTCGAATTTGGTTCAACACTTCTAGTAAAGTAGTTCTTAGCTTGTGCATATTCTTCATCATAGAAGAATTTCATACCTATGTTGAATAATTCCGAACTGTCTCCAATTAATTCCCCTAAGTTTAAATCCTTAAATGTGTCTATATTTTCTATATATCTTAAATTGTCGCCTAGTTTTTCCTTAATTTCTTTTAGAATTTCTGTTTCTTTTTCTTCTATAAGAACTAAGTTATAATTAGCTCTTGTTATCGAAACATAAAATCTATTAAAGTAATAACTATAATGACCTTCTTTTAGACTTTCCTTTTTATAAACCTCTTCATAAATATCAGCATAATCAGATAGTATATTGTAGACAATTATATTATCGAATTCTTTCCCTTTAAATTCTGAAATTGTAAAAGCATTTTCGCATCCATACTTTTCTTTTAAATATTCTTTCTTCTCATCATCAGAAACTATAAGTGCCACTTTGGCAGATGCGTTGATTTGTGTGAATATAACTTTTAGATTTTCATCACTTGCCTTAACTTGCTCCACAATTCCTGTTTTATTATTTTTAGTTATTTCATATTGTCTGTCTTCTTCTTTTCTTGCTGGAAGTTTATCATTTATTATTTTATTTACGATGTTGTTCATCTTCATTATATTAATAGAATTTCTGAAGTTTTCATTAAGGCGTTTATCCTCATAATTGTATCCATGTAAGTAAAATAATTTTCTAAGTCTTCCTACTTTAAAGAATGTGGGATTTATTATCTGATTTGGGTCCCCAGCTAGCAGTATTTTTCTAGTTTTGTTCTTCCCATAAATCTCTTGTTCCTTTGCCAATAAAAATAACATATAGATTTGTACTTCTGTAAAATCTTGTACCTCATCTACTACTACATATTCATAATTTATGTTTTTATCTTTTATCAAACTTTGAAGTTCGAATGCTATATCATTTATGTCGTAGTATTCATTTTCAACTAGCCATTGATTATATTTTTGTGTTATTGAATATAGTATTTCTCTATCTTCTTCGGCAAAAATCTTATAATCCTCAACTATTTTGTTACTATTATTTATGTAATATTCTGATTTTACTATGTCTTTTTCTTCTCTATCCCAATCTACATACATAGAACCTTTTAATATTCCAAATATCTCGCTGTAGATAATATTTTTTTCTTTTTGATACTTTTTAATAAATTTTAAAATATTTCCATCACGAGATGTTTGATGTAAGTAATTTAAAAACTTAGTGAAATTTTTATTATATGTATTTTGAGTTATAATCCTAGATCTGTCTATTTTTTTATTATTATATTTATAATTTAACTCTGTACATATATCCTCAAAAGTTTTAATATCTATATACTCATTAAATTCATAATAGCTTTCTATTACCTTTTCTTTTACATATTGTTTTAAGTTGTTTGAAAATGTTACATATAGAATTTTGCTATCTGAGCCCATATTTTTTATTTTTTCAACCATATCTGGGATTAATTTAACAGTAGATATTGTTTTTCCGCTTCCTGCTATTCCTGATAATATAAATGGTTCTGATTTTTGTATAAATGTATGTATTTGTTCTGACTGTTCTTTTGTCAATACCTCTTGATATATGATTTGCTTATCGTCAAAATCGAGAGATCTAAATGTCATATTATTTTCTTGAGTGTTTTTATTTACCACACTTATAATTTCTATGTTTTTACTTTTCTTTTCATTTACATATTTGAATTGATTGTGTTCATAAAAACTATTATTTATTCTTTTTGATACTTTTTGTGCTTCTCTTTCTTGGTCATTATGCTTTGTTATTGAAAATAATATAATGCCCTGCTTGTCTTTGTTTTGACTATTATTATATCTTTCAAAGTCAAATTCATTCTTCTTTGCATAATCATCTACAAAACAAGCTATTATTCTATCACTGTCATTTACTTTATTATTAAAGTCAAAACCATAGATTTTGTTATTCCCAACACCTTCGTATTTCTTAAACCCTAAACTTTTGAAATTCAAGGCTCCATTTGTTGAAGTTAAGCATTTATCTATTTTTATTATTAGTTTTTTCAAATCACTCTCCAAGTTATTATCTTTAACTTGTTTGTATATTGTTTGTTCTAAAAATATATTTATTCCTAAATCCTTGCTAAGTAATGATTCATCTTCAAAATCTTCATATGCATAAATTTCTTCATTATCACTTACCTCCTCTAATACTAAAACATCGCTACCTTCATTATTTATATCTAAATCAGCAACAACTTCTTCCGTATTATAAAACTCTTCTGTATCGCTATTTTTCATTTTGTCTTCATAATGCTCTGTTAAATAAAACATGGCATCTTCATACCCCATTTGGGCTAAATTATTATATAGTTTAAAAGCCTTTTCTTTATCTATATCTGTTCCTATCCCATGTTCATAGAAATATGCCAACCTATACATTGCATCTTCGTAGCCAACTTGTAATAATTCGTTATAAATAGAAAATGCTTTTTTACTATCAACATTAGTCCCTATTCCATATTCATAGCATCGTCCCATAAGATATTTTGCATCTTTATTTCCATTTCCAACTGCCTTTTTATATCGATTAAATGCTTTTTTATGATCCTGTTTTACACCTATTCCATATTCATAACAAATAGCCGTTCTAAGCTGTGCCTTATCATAACCAGCATTTGCACAATTTTTATAGAATTCAAATGCCTTCTTCTTATCTTTTTCTATTTCTTTTCCTTTTTCATAATATATTCCTAAACAATACTGGACAATAGTATCGATTTTATCATTTTCAAGTGATTTTAATATTTCATACGCTTTTTTTTCATCCTTATCTACCCCTATTCCATGTTCGTAACAAAGTGCTAAACAAAATTTTGCTCTCATATACCCCTGATTTGCCGATTTTTCAATCCAGATAAATGCTTCATCTTCATCTTTATCGATGCCTATTCCATGTACATAAAAGCAAGCTAAATTGTATTGCGCTTCCTTGATACCATTTTGTGCTGCTTTTTTATACAATATAAATGATTTTGAAATATCCCCTGTATCATTTTCTTCTGAAGGCATATAATAACAAGCTAAATCATATTGGGCTTCGGCATTTCCATCTTCGGCTTCCATCTTCAGGTCTGAAATAATGATTTCGTCCATTTCCTCCCTGCTTGGGATACGAAAATCATCTTCTATTTCTTTACTTATTCTTTTGTGCAATTCCTCTGATACTTTTCTTACATTCCTATCCTTAATTTCATAATACGTTTTTGTACTCTTTTCAAGTTTTTTAGTTGTATCATAAAACAACTCTATTGTAGAAACTTCCCTAAAATCCCTCATAAGCCTTCTCCTAATAATTTTTTATAATCCTATACTATAAGTATAATATAAATAGTATAATAAAATTATCTATTATTCTAAATTTTTGGAGGTATAATTAAATTGAATTACAAATTTTTTAGTCATACTGAATGTGAGTTTTTTCCATGCCATAAAACAAATGACCCGGAAAATTTCAATTGCTTATTCTGTTATTGTCCACTATATGCCCTAAAAGATAAATGTGGTGGAAATTTTAAATATACGGAAAAGGGTATTAAGGATTGTAAAAATTGCACACTTCCTCATCAAAGAAAAAATTACGACTATATAATTGGGAAGTTTAAAGAAATTATTGAAATAACAAAATTAGATACAGAAAAATAGATAAAAAAATAGGAGTTAAGCCAATTTATATTGACTAACTCCTATTTTTTCGTCTCATTTTTATTTCAGTCTTATTTCAATATATCCATAATACCATTTATTCAGCATTCTTTCAATATTATAATTTTTGTAATTTTATTTTTTATTTTAAATTGTCATAATTTATCGTTTTTAATTTTCTATATATCAATTGTAATACAATACTACAAATCAACATAATTGCTAAAATTGCTACACCCATATGCATGAAAAATGTTTCTGGTAGCATATTTATGACTGGATCTATTTCAGGATTAAAAATCCAGTAATCATTGCTAAACATTATTTTATGAAACATTATAAAACACGCATTGAAGTTTATTGCAATTGGAATAGCCAATAAAACCGGCATTACTATAATTAATATTGACGAATTTCTTAAAAATTTGAATTCCTTTTTTCTAATTTGAATTATTCCACCTATTATTGAAATAATTCCTGTTATTATTGTAAGTATTTTTACATTTTGAAATATATCTCTAACTTCTTCAAAATGAATTTTCCCATTATGAGATGAAGGTAGAGATGGCAATTCAAATTCATCTGCTTTCCAACTTAAATTATAATCAATTAAATAATCGTAATTTTCTATTATGTCTTCCCTTGATAAGTTGCTCATAGACTCTATATTTAGCTTGTCTATATCGTTGTAATAGATACTTTTTATATTCATCGTTATAATAACTGAAGAACCTATTACAAATAAAGCTAAACATATAGCCAAAATAGCATTTAAAAATTTTTTCAATTGGAAGCCCCCTCTAATTTAACTATTAAACTATTTTTGTAGTGAAATCTTCTATATTCCAAACATCATCAACTACATCGCTGTAGAATTCTGGCTCATGGCAAACTAAAAGAACTGTCCCTTTAAATTCTTTTATTGCTTTTTTAAGCTCATCTTTAGCTTCTACATCTAAGTGGTTTGTAGGTTCGTCAAGAACTAAAAAGTTTATGTCTTTTAACATTAATTTACATAATCTAACTTTGGCTGCTTCTCCCCCACTTAAAACTCTAACTTGACTTGTTATATGTTCAGTAGTAAGACCACATTTAGCAAGTGCTTGTCTAACTTCGTAGTTAGTTAATACAGGGTACTCTTGCCATACATCATCTAAAGCAGTGTTGTAGTTGTCCATTGAACTTTCTTGTTCGAAATATCCAACTTCTAAATAATCACCTAATTCAACTTCACCAGCGAATGGTTTTGTCATTCCAAGTAAAGTTCTTAAAAGTGTTGATTTACCTATACCATTCATCCCTTTAAGAGCTATTTTTTGACCTCTTTCTAATTGGAAGTTTAATGGTTTTGTTAATGGTTCATTATATCCTAATACTAAATCTTTAGTTTCGAATATTATTCTAGCTGCTGCTCTAGCGTTTCTGAAATTAAATGTTGGTTTTAATTTTTCTTTTGGTCTTTCTAAGATTTCCATCTTATCAAGTATTTTTTGTCTTGAGTTTGCCATACCTCTAGTTGCAACTCTCGCTTTGTTTCTTGCTACGAAATCTTCAAGTTTCTTTCTTTCTTCTAATTGTTTTTCGTAAGCACTTTCTTCTTGTCTTTTCTTAATATCTCTAAGTCTTACAAATTCATCGTAGTTACCTTTGTATCTTGTAAGCTCAGCATTTTCTATATGGTAAATTACATTACATGTATTGTTTATAAAGTCTGTGTCGTGTGATACAAGAATGAAGCTATTTTCGTATTCTTGTAAATATCTTGTAAGCCATACTATATGCTCTTCATCTAAGTGGTTTGTAGGCTCGTCAAGGATTAATATTGTTGGACTTTCTAATAATAATTTAGTAAGAAGTACTTTTGTTCTTTGACCTCCACTTAAATCAGTTACGTCTCTATCAAGACCTATTTCCCCTAATCCTAAACCATTAGCAACCTCTTGGATTTTTGCATCTATTGTATAGAATCCACTGTTTTCTAATATAGTTTGTATTTCAGCAGTTTCTTCAAGAAGTTTATTCATTTGTTCTTCGTCTGCTTCACCCATTAGGTCATACATTTTTAACATTTCTTGTTCTAACTCGAACATGTTTTTGAACGCATCTCTTAATACGTCTCTTATTGTCATTCCTTTTTCTAAAACAGCATGCTGATCTAAATAACCAACTGTTGCTCTTGATGACCATTTTATATTACCTGCATCTGGCATTAATTTTTTTGTTATTATATTTAAGAAACTAGATTTACCCTCTCCATTAGCACCTACAAGGGCTATATGTTCTCCCTTTTTAAGTCTAAAAGATACATTTTCTAGTATTGTTCTCGCTCCGAAACCATGACTAACATTTTCTACTACTAGCATTTATCCACCTCTTATAAATTTTATTTGTTTACATCTATACTATTATATTTGATTTTTTTAATTTTGCATATACGTATTTTCAAAATACAGAATTAGGATTCCTGCTGTCGTTCTTTGTGAGAATTCCAATGCTTTTTCTGCTATTAAATAAAATCTGTTATTTACATTTTGTATATATCTATGGAGATGTTGATTTTTTATTGCATTGTAAGAATTGAATTTTATATATTCTTCTACAGTATTAAAATAAATTGGCTCGGAGTAAGTTCTGAATCTCTTTATTTTTAAATATCTTAATTTAACGTAATTTTCGAATTGCATATGATTATTTAGTAAATCTCCTGTGGCGTGTTGTGGAACGGTTATATCTTGAATCAAATGACATACTGCACCCAGATAGAACATTGAGTTATAAATATCGCCTTCGTAAAAATAATTTATAGCATAATTATAATATTCTTGTGATAATGTAAGGGCATTGTCGTTTGTCCCTGGCAGCCCTTTTTTTGTATATATGTTATAAAAATGGCCATAACACTTTAAATCTTGGTCTGCCCATACAACCCCTTCGTTTATTATTTTTCTATATCTATTAAAAACTTCATATTCTTCATAGTATCCATTAAACCATAAACTATTTATTGCATTTTCCTGTAAAAATATATGAACTTTGCAATCTGGCTTTGAAAATTTATTTTTAATTGGCCCTATCACATTTAATGTTTTTTCTAAAATACTATTATTCCTGCTTTCCCCCAATATTTGTGTCATAATATCACCTTATTTTTTATTTTTGAAATAATTATCTAATCCATCTGCCACACACGTCATCATCTTTTCTTGATATTGTGGACTAGACATATTTTGGTCTTCGGTGTAATTGCTCATAAATCCCATTTCTAGTAAAACTACTGGAACTTGGGACCAGTTAAATCCTGTTAAATCACTTCTTTCAAATATTCCATTAACTTTAAATCCGTTATTTTGCATATTTTCATTTACATATTTTGCACAGTTTGAACTGTCTTCAAATATAGCTGATGTATATTGACCATCTTTTGATGGTATTAAAATAGATGCACCTGTTATTCCAGTATTATCAGAACCATCAGCATGAATTCTAACTACCATATCCACTTTCTTTTCGTTTGCAAATATAGCTCTTTCTTTATTACTAATATCTACATCATGACTTTCTCTTGTCATATAGACTTTATATCCTCTACTTTCTAATATATGTTTTAGTTTTAAAGATGCTTCTAAATTTAATTCGTATTCTGGTTTTTTAGTCGCTATTCCAGCTGTTCCTGAGGATACTTTTGCTTTATATGAGCCCGAATTCGGCCCTACTTGTTCTGTTTGTGAATTTCCCTTGGCTTGGTGACCTGGGTCGATACATATTGTATGTTGTTCTTTAACAGTAGCTTCTTGTTTTGGCGCAAATGTTAAATTAGATACTGCTTTTGTTAAATTTTTAGTTTCACTTGCTCTAGAAATCATTATAAGTCCGATTATCATTATAATAGTGGTTAAAATTTTGTATTTCTTCACTTAGAAAAGCCCTCCTATGTATTTTAAAATTTGTTAATATGTTTTTTATTATTCCTATGTGTTTTAAAAGTTTCTTATTTTACTATTTATATTTTAATTTTCATTTAAAACTATATTTTTTCATATATATATTTATATACATACAAATTTATAGAGGTGATAACCCTTGAAGAGAAAAAAAAGAAAACACATCAGCCAAAGTAAACGCAGTGCTAGAAGTTCTTCATCAAATGGAGATTGTAATAACGCTACTACCTCAAAGTCTAATACTACTTCGCAAAATGCTAATACAAATAACGAGCAAAATAGTTGTAATTGTGATAGTAGTAATAACAATAACAGTAACAATAATGATAATAATCAAAATACAAACGCTAACTCAACTAATCAAAATTCTAAGTTGTGTTATTTTTCGGCATTTGATTACTTTGTATTATCATCTACTTTGGCAATTGCTTTAGCTGAAGAATTATCAGATACTGATATAGATATATTATCTACGTTTCTTGCTACATTGTCGGATCAACTTGCATTAATCGGTGATCTTAATTCATGTGCACAAGGTGAGACAGAAAATGCATTCGTTCCTCCAATTCCTGCTAATACACCTTCAAGTAGAGGATATTCTAATTCTAGCAATTTAAAAAGACGTTCAAAAAAAATAGTAAAAAGAAAGATTAAAAAGAAATAAAATCAAGTTCGCTTAAATTTTATTTCTTTTTTATTTTTTTGTTTTACTTATTTCAACATGTCCCATTTATTCTTTGTTTATTTATGCAATCTACGGATTTGTTGAATCTCATTTCCAAGCATTAAAAAATCACTTCTGCAAAATATAATATTAAGCACCAACCAAATCAAAGAAAGAAGGTGTTTATAACATTGCCAAATTTTAATAAAAAATTTAATTTAAGATTTAATAAGCTCCTTTTTATTTGTTTTACCTTTTTACTATATTTTTTCATGAATAATGTAAATTATGCATATTCTTTAGAAAAAAATAATGATACGTATTTAATTCCGATTGGGAAAGTAATTCAGGTTGATGGTGAACTAGAAAATCTAATTGTTCGCAATGAAATTAAAGGATGTCCTCTAAAATGTGGTGATTTAATTTTAGAAGTTGAAGGAAATTCTATAAAAAGTTTTAATAACTTAGCAGATGTCTTTTATTCTTCTAATAGCAATCAATTAAAAATCAAGATTAAAAGAGGAAATGATATTAAAAATTTAATATGTTATAAAGAACCATTAAAAAAAGTAAATTTCAACAATGCGATATCAGGTTTTGCTACTTTAACTTATATTAATCCCCAAACTAATGAATTTGGTGCTGTTGGACATTCTATTAATATAGGAAATGCAAAGCAAATACCTATTAAAGCAGGTGAAATTTCTACAACTACTAATTTAGATATTCAGAAATCGTATCGAGGTAATGTCGGATGTATTAATGCTAATAAAAATTATTTAATCGGTAATTTTAATACAAATACTCAATACGGTATAAAAGGAATAACTAAGAATATTGATTTTTCAAATGAAGAAAAATACAAAGTAGCTTCTTTAGACGAGGTTGAATTGGGAAATGCACAAATAATACTACAAAACAAACAAAATAAATGTGTAAAATACGATATTGAAATATTAAAAATTGAAAATCAAACTTCTCCATCTCCAAAAACTTTTAAAATAAAAATTGTAGATGAAGATTTATTAAGAGATACTGGAGGAATTGTGCAAGGAATGAGTGGAACGCCAATTATACAAAATGGGAAAATAATCGGTGCAGTTTCACATGCTCTAGAAAATAATCCTAAAGTAGGATATGGTGTCTATATAAAATGGATGCTTTAATCTAATAACTTAAATAAAAATAATCTCTAAGTATTGCTTAGGGATTATTTTTTATAATGCAATTATGCATAACATGTCCACGCTATACATATTTATTTTGTAGCAGTAAAAAATATAATAAATATTTGTTTGCAACTATTTTTAATCTATATCATTCCTCTAATTATTATTGTTAAACTTAGTATTTAAAGGATATAATTATAACATAGATTATTGCCGATATTTAAATTTAAAGAAGTTTACATATTCTTACAAATTTTAATTAACTATAAAAAGGAAATAAAATATGTTATAATTATGCATTAAGTAAGGAGGTATATAATGAGCAAAAATAATAATGATGATAAAAATAAAATTAGAAGAAGAAAAGTTACCTCTTCTAATACTGATGTAAATAAAAATACATCTAAAGATAATTATAAAAAAGTTTCATCAAAACCTAAAAAACATAGAAAAAGAAGTAAAACCAAAATTGCTGGTATGCTTATTTTATTTATGCTAGTAACAGTTGTTGCTGTTGGTTCTGCATTAGTCTTTTCATCTTTAAGAAATACTGAAGTCGTAACTAAATCTTTATTAGATTCGAAAACTAACAATAAAACAGTATTACTTTATACAGATGGAAGTAAATTAGCAGAGGCTGAAACAGGACATAAGAAAATTCCGCTTAAGAAGTTAAATAACAAAACTGTTAAAAATGCCCTTGTCGCAATAGAAGACTCAAGATTTTACCAACATAATGGTGTCGATTTAAGAGGTCTAGCTAGATCTGTTAAAGAAAATCTTCTTGGAAACAGACAAGGTGGTAGTACAATACCTATGCAGGTTTCAAAATTACTTTTAACATCTCAAGAACAAACTATAACTCGTAAAATAAAAGATATCTACTATGCTTATGAAATGAGTAAAAAAGTAAGCAAAGAAGATATATTACTTACCTATCTAAATAACATGTATGTAGGTAATAGTTTTTATGGAATTGAAGCAGCAGCACAAGGATACTTTAATAAAACAGCAGAAAAGCTTACTTTACCTGAAGCAGCTATGTTAGTTGGTGCTACAAATAATCCATATAAATATTCACCTTATACAAAGCTTAAATTAGACGGTACTGAACAGAGATCAGATTTAGAAAATAAGTTATTATTCTATTCACATACTGAAAATGATGGATTCGATGATCCAACTCAAGTAGAATTAAATATGATAGATAAATTATACTCTTGGGGATTAATAACAGATTATGATACATATAGCCAATTAAAGAAAGGTACTATGATTGTAAGAAAGGCAGTATTAAATGAAAATGCTGTTGGTAGAGCTAAAACAGTACTTGGAAAAATGAAACAATACGGCTATATATCTCAAAGTGAATATGATCAAGCATGTTTAGATGCTGCCAATATTAAAATCGAAATTCCTAAAAATATACAAACAATTGTTTCAAGTGTTGAAGATTATGTATATGATGAAGTTATAAATGCATTAAAAGATCAAGGTTATACACAAGAAGAAGCTAATAACCTATATTATAACGGTGGTCTTCAAATACAAACTACTATAGATTCTAGTATGCAAGCTGAACTTGAGGCACAATATAATAATAGTAGCAATTTCCCATCTACTATAACTGATGCTAATGGTGTAACTCAGCCACAGTCTGCTATGGTTATAATTGACTATCACAACGGTCAAATTAAGTCATTAATAGGTGGTAGAAATGTAAAAGGTAAAAGAACTTTAAACAGAGCTACAAGTCCTGTTCAACCTGGTTCAACAATAAAACCACTTTCTATCTATACTGCTGCAATTGATACATTAGAAATGACTCAATCCACAGTATTTAGTGATGCAAGAGGTGGATATAAATTTAAAGAAAATAGAAAATGGAATCCATCTACAACTACTGCAGGTGTTGGAAATATGACTTTACGTCTAGGTCTTGCAAAATCTTCAAATACAGTAGCTGTAAAAACTGCTGAAAATCTTGGAGAAAGTTATCAAGATTGTATAGATGTAATGATGGATTATCTTAAAAACTTCGGAATAACAACTGTTGTAGACAGTAAAACAAATAGTTCAAACACTACAGATAGATCATTCCCTTCTCTAGTTTTAGGAGGTATGGCTTATGGTATTTCTCCACTTGAAATGTCTGCAGCTTATGGTGCTTTAGCAAATGGTGGTGTTTATATAGAACCTACTGTATTCACTACAGTTAGCACATATAATGGTGAATTAATCGTCAAATCAACTCCACAAGAACACAGAGTTGTAGATGAAGAAGTAGCATACGTTATGACAGATATGCTTAAAGCAGTTCTTACAGAAGGTACTGGTTCTGACGCTTCAATAGGTAAAATGCCTGTAGCTGGTAAAACTGGTACAACTAATAATAAATATTGTGTATGGTTTGTTGGATATACTCCATACTATGTTGGTGCAACATATATAGGTGATGATGTTGGACGTAAAGATTCTAATGGAAATAAAATTGATTTAAGACCAGTAGAAGGTTCAAGTTCAACAACTGCAAAATTATGGGCTAATGTAATGAAACCTATACATGAAAACCTAGAAGTTGTAGATTTTGAAAAACCATCAGGAATAAACTTCTACAAAATAAACTTAATAGATGGTGGTCTATCATCTTATGGTTCAAATGCAGCATTTGTTAAAGGTACATCACCAACTAGAACAAGTTCTTACAGTGTTCCTACTCCAAGTAATACAGGAACTACTCAAGATGAACCGACTAATGATAATGCTGGAGATGGAGATAATCCTCCTGACGACAATACTGATAATAATAATGGTGATAACACTAACGACAATAATAACAATAATAATCAAACTCCTGGTGGAAATCAAGATGATAATAATAATGGTGACAACGGAAATACCGGTGGTGGAGATAATCAAGATAATACCACTCCAGGAGATAATGGAGAAACAAATACTGGTGGCATTACTGACACTAACAATGCAACTGAAGCTTTACAACCTGAACAATAATATAAAATTTCAATTAAAAATAAAATGCCATGGATTTCAAAATCCATGGCATTTATTATTATATATAAAAATCAAGGTTTTGCCTTTGGCGTAAATATTACTGCCATAACATATCCAAAAAATATTGCTGCAGCAATTCCTCCTGCAGTTGCTATTGTTCCTCCAGTTAATATTCCTAAAAAACCATCTTTTTTAATTCCCTCTATAACTCCATTTCCAAGTGAATATCCAAATCCAATAATCGGAACTGTTGCTCCTGCTGCTCCGAAATCTACTATTTTATCGTAAATTCCTAAAAAAGTAAGTATTACACCTGTTGTTACATAAGTTACCATTACATAAGGAGTTTGAAGTTTAAAGTAGTCCATCAAAATCTGTGCGATTAAACAAATTGTTCCTCCTACAAGAAATACTTTTAAATAATTTATTATCATATTTTCACATCCTATAATTTTATTAAACTATTAATTTACTCGCTTTCAATTACTACTGCATGTGCAATACATGGTATTGTTTGTTTTTGAAGAGTACTTGTTGGCGATAATAATGCACCAGTCGACACTAACATTACTTTTTTAAATTCTTTATTTACTAATTTAGGATAGATATAAGATGCAAATACAGTAGCTGAACATCCACATCCACTTCCTCCACAGTGAACATCTTGTTGTTCTAAATCAAAAATTTCTAATCCACAATCTGTGTAAACATCAAATATATCGATTCCTCTTTGTCTCAATAAATCAGCTGTAATTTTTTTACCTAATTGACCCAAATCTCCTGTAGCAATTAAATCAAATGATTTTGGGTCATCTTTTGTATCTTCAAAATAAGAATATATAGTATCTACAGCTGCTGGTGCCATAGCTGCTCCCATATTATTTCCGTCTTCTATTCCTTTATCTACAACTTTTCCTATTGTTATATATTTTACCTTTGGACCCTCTCCACTACTTGATATAAGAGCACTTCCCGCACCTGTAACTGTCCATTGTGCAGTCATAGGCTTTTGGTTTCCAAGTTCTAATGGGAATCTAAATTGCCTTTCAGCTGTGCAGTAGTGGCTTGATGTTCCATTAAGAGCATAATCCGCAAAACCGCCGTCGACTACAATAGAACTTAAACACATTCCAAGTGCCATTGTTGAACAAGCACCATATATTCCACAAAACGGAATGCCCAATGCCCTTGCTGCAAATGATGCCGGGAATATTTGATTGATTAAATCTCCGCCAAATAAGAATTCTATATCGTCTAGTTGTTTTTCCACCTTTTGAACTGCCGTTTCTAGTGCAGTTTGAATCATTTTACTTTCTGCCAATTCCCATGTTTTCTCACCATATAAATCGTCTGACAAAATCACATCAAACTTGTCTTTTAATGGTCCCTTTCCTTCTTTTGGCCCCACTATTGATGCAGTAGAGATAATAGTCGGGCTATTTTGCATTTTCATAGTTCTTTTTCCTATTCGCTTATTTCTCATTATCTCTTCTCCTTACTTAAATATAATTTGTACTATGTAGTAAACAAGTCCAAACAAAATAGAAGACCCTATTCCATAAACTAAAACAGGCCCTGCAATTTTAAATAAATTTGCTCCAACTCCAAGTACATATCCTTCTCGTTTAAATTCCATAGCTGGAGAAACTATAGAGTTTGCAAATCCTGTGATAGGAATTATTGAACCAGCTCCAGCTCTTTTTCCAATTAAGTCATAAACTCCTAATCCTGTTAAAAGTGCCCCAATAAAAATTAATGTTATTGATGTACAAGTCGATGCTGTTTGTTTATCTAGTCCAGCAAAGTTCATATATGAGTCGTTAATTCCTTGACCTATCATACAAATAATTCCACCTACTATAAATGCCATAATATAGTTTTTTATATATGGTGGTTTTGGGCTTATTTGCTCTACATAGTCCTTATATTTTTTATCTTGATTTTGTTGATTATTTGAATTGTTTTGATTTGGCATAAAGCTACTCCTTTCCTAACCTTTTATAGTTAATATTTCTATTATTGTTTGGAAAAAAGCAAAAAAAATACATCTTTGAAAAATCTTTATTCTAATAAATTTTTAAAAGAATCGATTTTTCTTAAATGTATTTCTCTAAATTATTTTTATGTAAAATCCTACATTTCTATATATGACTTTAATTTGTGTAAAACTTTTTTCTCTATTCTAGATACTTGAACTTGAGATATATTTAATAATTCTCCTATCTCACTTTGTGTTTTATCTTCAAAATATCTAAGCATAATAATTTGTCGCTCTCTTTTATCTAATTTTCCTAGTACTTCCTTAAGTAGTATATTATCTACCACCTTATCTTCTTCTGCCTCCCCTTTTTGAGATATTTTGTCGATAAGGCATATTGGAGACCCCTCTTCTTCATGAATAACTCCTTGTAAATATTCAACAGAAAAATTAGACTCTATTGCCATTACTACATCTTCTTTTTCTACCCCTATTGCTTCTGCCAATTCTTCTATTGTAGGGTCTCTACCTAGTTTTTTACTTAGCATTTCTCCTTGCATCTTAACTTTAATTGCAAGCTGTTTTAAAGAACGAGATACTTTGACCATTCCGTCATCTCTTAAATATCTTTTTATTTCGCCTAATATCATAGGAACAGCATATGTAGAGAATTTTACATTATAGCTAGGATCAAATTTATATATGGCTTTTATTAAACCTATAGAACCTAATTGAAATAAATCATCTCTTTCGTATCCTATATTTGAAAATTTTCCTATTACACTTCTGACTAACCCGAGGTTGCTAGATATAAGCAAAGCCTTAGCTTCTTCATCTCCATTTTGTACTTTTTGTATCAAATCTAGAGTTTCTTCATGGCTAAGTAAATGCTTCTTTTCTTCTTTTTTAGCAGTTATCCCCATAATCAAACCTCAATTCTATGTTAGATTTATTTAGGTACTTCAATTGTTTTAGTCATTATAACCTTTGTTCCTTCTCCTACGATTGATGCCACTTGCATATCATCCATAAAACTTTCCATAAATGAAAATCCCATACCAGAACGTTCTAATTCTGGTTTTGATGTAAACATCGGTTGTTTTGCTTCTTCTATATCTTCTATTCCTTTGCCATAATCCTCAACTACTACTTTTATTGTGTTTTCAATTAGTTCACATCTCATATGTACAAACTTTGTTTCATCTTCTTCATATCCATGAATAATTGCATTTGTAACAGCTTCAGATACAGCTGTTTTTATATCAGATAATTCATCTATAGTTGGATCTAATTTAGCTGCAAAAGATGCAACTATTACTCTTGCAAGGCTCTCATTCTCTGATTTTGCAGAAAATTTTACTTCCATAATGTTCATAATATAGTTCCCCCTTATTAAGAATTTATCGCATCTTCATATGATTCACATACTTTGATTATTTTTCCCATTCCTGATAAATTAAAAACTCTCTCAACCCTTGGATTCATATTTATTACAGATACATTTCCATGTACATTTGCGATTTTTTTATATCTGCCTATAATAACACCAATTCCTGAAGAGTCCATAAATTTTATATTGTGGAAATCGAATATAATATTTTTTATATTCTTTCTCATTATAATATCGTCTACATTTTCTCTTATATAATTTGCTACATGATGATCTAGCTCTGTTGTTGTAAATTGTACAAGCAATGTCTTATCATCTAAATAACATTTTATCATATTGCATTCCTCCCATTTGAAGTTTACTGATAATCAATTCGATTTTTTATAAATTGATTCCTTCAAAGAAATAACACTAGTTTTGTTTTATTATGTCTATGGAAGTTATAATACAAAACTAAAGAAATACTATTCATCATTATTTCCTATTTTGGAATTTATATACATGTATAAATTTAAAATAAACGATAAAGAAATCTTTATTCTAAAGAACTTTAAAGATGTAGATTTCTTTGAAATGCATAGACGGAAATTATATTTATTTATATATTTAAAAGGTATACAATTTCCTATGTATTATAGAAAGTGCCTGTAAAAAATTACAGGCACTGTATATTATTATTTAGTTATTTAATTATTATAATGGACTATTTGCTTCCATCCCTAGCCATTGGTATTGGTATGAATTATTTTGTAGTCAATTTACCCTATCTAAATTCGCAGTGACTACTTCTGCTACGGAAAACTTATATTATATATTAAATGTCACTAAATATTTATTTTTTAGGCATTAGGCATTACACCATATGATTTATCAACTTTTAATACAATGTTTTTCCAAACTAATCCTATAAGTACAGTTTGTACTGGTATCATAACAACTGCTTTAAATATACGTTGTGGTAACAATGCTAAATATCCTTGTCCCATTAATATATGAAGCCATGCTGTATCTAAGCATAAATTCATTCCTAAGCAAACTATACAAGCTGCTAATATTATCCTTGGCCAAGTTTTTGGTTTTCTGTATAATACTAAGCCATAAATTACTCCTGTTAAAAATGCTGTTAGTGTAAATCCTGGGAAATACGAACCATTTGGAAATATCATCATTCCTAAAAGGTCTCCCAAAGCATATGCTACCCCTGCACTTAATGGACCGTACATCATTGCTATTATAGCAATTGGTAAAAATCCAAAGCCTATTCTTAAAGTTGCTGTATTTATTGAGCAAAATCTTGTTAAAATAACTTCTAAAGCTATTAATAAGCTAATCTCAACTAATTTTTTAACACTATTATTTTTCATAAATTTCCTCCTGTTTTAGCTAGTATACACAAATAAGTGATCTGCGTATGTGTGGAGGAGCGCAAAATATAAAAATTGTACTTTGTAATGTATTTTTATGATAATAAATATACCCTGCTTCTAATCCATTACTTTTAAATAACTTTTTGTTACCTTATAAAATTGCATTAAAAATAACCCTGGAACGGTAAAATCATTCGATTTATAACTTTTATATCACTTTAAGTATAGCAGATAAACTAAATATTTTAATCATATTAATTATTTTTTATTTAGATTTTACATTAAATATATAATTTTTAAATCGAAAATCAAATTAAGCCTTTATTTTCAAAAAATTTGTATACAAAATAGAAAAACCACTTAAATATAAAATACTAATCTTTATATTTAAGTGGTTTTTATTTAAATCTATACTAAATTATATTGTATAAAATTTATTTATTTTTTTTATTTGCTTTTTCTATGTTAATTTTATTTCCTTTTATCTTAACATTTTTTAATTTTTCTAAAACTTTTTTAGCGTTTGCTTTTGGAACTTCAACAAATGTATATTTATCATATATATCTATTGTTCCAACTAATTTTCCAGATATTCCAGCTTCTCCAGCTATAGCACCAACTATATCTTTAGCTTGAACTCTTTGTTTTCTACCAACATTTATAAATAGTCTAACCATTCCACGTTCAGCACCAGTTGAACCTTTTTTAGCTTTTTTAGATTTTCTAGCTTCTTTTCTAGATGGTTCTTCTATTATTTCTTCTTTTAATTCTTCACCCATAGCTAATTTAACTAATGCAGCAGCAACTTCTAAAGTTGATAATTCTTGTTCTTCACATAGAGCTTCAACCCAGTTTATTTGTTTTGCTAAATTGCTTTCATTTACTGTATCTTTAACTTGTTTAAAGAATGCAGCAACTTTCTTTTCTTCAACGTCTGCTATAGTTGGTATACTATGTTTAACTAATTTACATTTAGTATATCTTTCGATATCTCTCATTTTTCTCATTTCTTTTCCATATACGAAACTGAAAGATACACCCTCTCTACCAGCACGACCAGTTCTACCTATTCTGTGAACATAGTATTCTTCGTCTTGTGGTAAATCATAGTTAAATACCATATCTACGTCATCTACGTCTATTCCTCTAGCAGCAACATCTGTAGCAACTAATATATCTATTGTACCTTGTCTAAATTTATCCATTACGATATCTCTTTGAGTTTGTTTAAGGTCACCGTGTAATGCATCTGCAAAGTATCCTCTAGCTTGAAGTTCACTTACTAATTCATCAGAACCTCTTTTTGTATTACAGAATACAACTGATAATTTTGGATTATATACATCTATTAATCTACATAATACTTCTAATTTATTCGCTCTTCTAGTTTCAATGTAGAATTGTTTTATATTTGGAACTGTAAGTTCTTTTCTAACTACTTTTATTATTTCCGGTTCATGTTGGTATAATTTAGTTAATTCTAATATTTCTTTTGGCATTGTAGCTGAGAAGAAAGTAGTTTGTCTTTCTATTGGAGTTTGGTTTAATATTAACTCGATATCTTCTCTGAATCCCATGTCTAGCATTTCGTCCGCTTCATCAAGCACTACCATTTTAACATCATCTAATTTTAAAGTTTTTCTGTTTATATGATCTATTACACGTCCTGGAGTTCCTATTACAACTTGTACTCCACTCTTTAATGCTTTTATTTGTCTATCTATTGGTTGACCACCGTAAACTGGTAATGTTTTAATTCCGCTCTTAAACTTACCAAGCTTTCTTATTTCCTTAGAAACTTGTATAGCAAGTTCTCTTGTAGGGCATAATACGATTGCTTGTAAATGTTTATTGTTTGGGTCTACTTTTTCAAGTATAGGTATACTAAATGCCGCAGTTTTTCCTGTACCTGTTTGAGCTTGTCCTATAACGTCTTTTCCTGATAAAATTACAGGTATTGACTGAGCTTGTATTGGTGATGGTTCTTCAAATCCTATTTCAGCAATTGATCTTTTTATCTCATCACTAATTGGTAAATCTTCAAATTTTGTTATATTCATATTAATTGTTTATTTCCTTTCCGTTTTCATAATTCCTAACCTATCCCATTATATATTTAAATCATCTATTATGCAAACTTATTTTTTCCGAAAGTAAAACAATTTATACTTGTGTAAAATCAATACTTGTATGTACTAATAACTTTTAAACGATTTAATTACTTTTTAATAAATTTAAATAAATACAAAAATATATAACTAGGAAAAAATCTAGTTATATATTGAAGTAAATATTAAATTATATATGTATAATAAAGAATTGCCAAATAAGTTATGTATGTTCCTAACATTATTAATCCTTGAAGTCTATACAGTTTATGCTTTATTATTGTAGGAATTATTAAAGTTAAAACTAAAATCACCATAAATGGATAATCAATTCTAACATTTTGTGAAAGTATAGGTATTGAATTTGGCATAGCTGAAATAGCAATCACAGAAACTATATTTAAAATATTTGCTCCCAAAATATTACCTACACAAATTTCATGGTGTTTCTTTCTAACTGCTGTAATAGATGAAACCAACTCTGGAAGTGAAGTTCCAAGCGCTATCACTGTTAAACTTATTATTCCTTGTGGTATTCCTATAAAACTCGCAATCTCTACCCCATTATCAACTAACAATCTAGAACCAATTATCATCATAATCAATCCACATAAAAATGATACTGTTATTTTTAAACCAGACATTTCATTTTGTTGTGTCATACAATAATAAAGATAATTTTTGCTAGTATCATTTAGTATTCCTTTATAGTTAGTGTACATGTATATAGCTAAAATCATCAATAATATGCATCCGTCTAATCTAGTAATTGAACCATCTACTCCTAAAATAAAAAGTGCTATAATAGACAACAATAATATAATAGATTTTGATGCAAATGTTTTTCTATCTGCTTTAAATGGACTTATAAATATAACCATTCCTAGTATCAAACCCGTATTACATATTATAGAACCTACTGCATTCCCTAAACTCATAGTTGCATGATTATCAATCGATGCAAATAACGATACTGTTAATTCTGGCAATGTTGTGGCAAAACTAACTATAGTCGCACCTAAAATTAATTCAGAAATATTAGTCTTTCTTCCAATCTCTACAGTCGCATTTATAAAAAAGTCTGCACCTTTTGAGATTAAAATAAAACCTATTACAAATAAAACAACTACTATTACCATCCTCATCCCTCCTATATATAATAAATATTCATAAATTATAAAAAAATGTATAAGTAATTGAGTTTGTACTAAACTTAAATGATATTTGCATTTTAAAATTTTAAAATTTATTTTTATTTGTGTTTAAAGTCGAAATCAATGGGTAAATATTAAATATAAACAAAAAACAAAATTTAAAATAAAAAAATATTCATTCTACAGACTCTTAAAGATGTAGATATCTTTGAAACACATATACAGAAATTATACTTATCAACAATTTTTAAATGAATATAATTTCCTATATGATATAAAAAATACTTTACATAAAATATTTTTTATTTTAAATTCTTGTATACAATATACTGGATATATGGTATTATAATCGTAGAAAAACGAAATATATCTAGCTAGATTTTTTTAATATGTTTTAGTAGGAATATTAATTCCTGCAAGTTATAAAATAAATAATAACAATCAATTAATAGTATCCAAACTATACAAAGACATTTAGGAGGAAGCTTACATGAATAACGCATGGCAAGGATTCAAACAAGGTAGATGGACAAAAGAAATAGATGTTAGAGGATTTATCCAAGCTAACTACACTCCATATGAAGGAGATAGCTCATTCTTAGCAGGAGCTACTGAAAATACTACAAAACTTTGGGACGAAGTTTTAGAATTATTTAAAAAAGAAAGAGAAAACGGTGGAACATTAGACGTTGATACAAAAACTGTATCTGCTATAGATGCTTATGCTCCAGGTTATATAGATAAAGATTTAGAAACAATAGTTGGTTTACAAACTGATGCACCTTTAAAAAGAGCTATAATGCCAGAAGGTGGTATAAGAATGGTTGAGACTTCTTGTAAAGCTTACGGATTCGAATGTGATCCACAAGTAAGTGAAATATTCACTAAATACAGAAAAACTCACAACCAAGGTGTTTTCGATGCTTATACAAGCGAAATGAGAGCAGCTAGAAAATCAGGTATAATAACTGGTTTACCAGATGCTTACGGTAGAGGTAGAATAATAGGTGACTACAGAAGAGTTGCTTTATACGGTGTTGATAGATTAATAGAAGATAAAATGCAACAAAAACTTTCTTTAGAAGTTTCTTGCATGGACGAAGATGTAATAAGATTAAGAGAAGAATTATCTGATCAAATAAAAGCTTTAGAAGCTTTAAAAAGAATGGGTGAAAGCTACGGATTTGATATATCAAAACCAGCTACTAACTCAAGAGAAGCTGTACAATGGTTATACTTCGCTTACTTAGCAGCTATAAAAGATCAAAATGGTGCTGCAATGAGTATCGGTAGAACTTCTACTTTCTTAGATATATACTTCGAAAGAGATTTAAAAGCTGGATTAATAACTGAAGAAGAAGTTCAAGAATTAATGGACCACTTCGTTATGAAATTAAGAATGGTTAAATTCTTAAGAACTCCAGATTACAATGATTTATTCTCAGGTGACCCAACTTGGGTAACAGAATCAATAGGTGGACAAGGTATAGATGGTAGAACATTAGTAACTAAAAACTCATTCAGGGTTTTAAATACTCTTTACACTCTTGGACCATCACCAGAACCAAACTTAACAGTACTTTGGTCTAACCACTTCCCACAAGGATTCAAAGATTTCTGTTCTCAAGTATCAATAGATACAAGTTCAGTTCAATATGAAAACGACGACTTAATGAGACCATACTGGGGAGATGACTACGGAATAGCTTGTTGTGTATCTGCAATGAAAATAGGTAAACAAATGCAATTCTTCGGAGCTAGAGTTAACTTAGCTAAAACATTATTATACGCTATAAACGGTGGGGTTGATGAAAAATCAGGTGCTCAAGTAGGACCAAGATTCGAACCAATAACTTCTGAATACTTAGATTACGATGAAGTAATGGCTAAATTCGAACCATTCACTGATTGGTTAGCTAACTTATATGTAAATACATTAAACATAATCCACTACATGCATGATAAATATTCATATGAAGCTTTAGAAATGGCTTTACATGATAGAGATGTATTTAGAACTATGGCTTGTGGTATAGCTGGTCTTTCAGTTTGTGCTGACTCTTTATCAGCTATAAAATATGCTAAAGTTAAAACTATAAGAAATGAAGAAGGCGTAGCAGTTGACTTCGAAATAGAAGGAGACTATCCAAAATACGGAAACAACGATGATAGAGCTGATGAAATAGCTTGCTACTTAGTTGAGTCTATGATGAACAAAATAAGAAAAAATAAAACTTATAGAAATTCTTATCATACTCAATCAGTTCTTACTATAACTTCAAACGTTGTTTACGGTAAGAAAACTGGTAACACTCCAGACGGAAGAAGAGCTGGACAACCATTTGCTCCAGGTGCTAACCCAATGCACGGAAGAGATAACAGTGGTGCATTAGCTTCATTATCATCAGTAGCTAAATTACCATACGAACATTCACAAGATGGTATATCAAATACTTTCTCTATAGTACCAGGTGCTCTTGGAAAAACTAAAGAAGAAAGAATTAAAAACTTATCATCAATGATGGACGGATACTTCGGACAAAACGCTCATCACTTAAACGTAAACGTGTTCGATAGATCAACTTTAGAAGATGCAATGGAACATCCAGAAAAATATCCTCAATTAACTATAAGAGTTTCAGGATATGCAGTTAACTTCATAAAATTAACTAAAGAACAACAATTAGACGTTATAAACAGAACTTTCCATGGTAAAATGGCTTAATATTTAATTAAAATATAATTAAAATTAAATTTAAATAATGTCAAAACCCCAGAGAATTTTGAAGTTCTCTGGGGTTTTATATATATAAATTTCTTTTTAGGTGGACATTTCTAACTTATTGATTTATAATTATCTCATAATAGTACTTAATGTATACAATATTCCAATAGGATTTAGAAATTCTGCTTTGACTCATATTATTTATATAGAATAATAAATAATATCTTAGAAAATTATATTTATATACAGAAGAATCTCATTCTATACGGAGGATTGAATATGTTAAAAGGTAGAGTACACTCAATTGAAACATTTGGTACAGTAGATGGACCAGGTATAAGATATATAATATTCTTCCAAGGATGCCCTCTAAGATGCAAATACTGCCACAATAGAGACACTTGGAAAACAAATTGCGGAAAAGAATACACTGTTGATGAATTAGCACAAGATATAATGAAATATCAAACTTATATGCAGTTCTCTGGTGGTGGTGTAACAGCTTCTGGTGGTGAGGCTACTCTACAAGCTGAATTTGTTACAGAATTATTCGCAAAATGCAAGGAATTAGGTATACATACATGCCTTGATACTGCAGGATTTGTTGATATTGAGAAAGTTGATAAATTATTAGACTACACTGATCTTGTTTTATTAGATATAAAACATATAGATAATGAAAAATGTAAACAATTAACTGGTGTTGGAAATGAAAAAGCACTTAAACTAGCAAAACATTTAGACGAAAGAAATATTCCAGTTTGGATTAGACAAGTTCTTGTCCCTGGTATAACAGATGATCAAAAAGACTTAGAAAAATTAGGTCAATTTGTATCTACTCTAAATAACGTTGATCGTGTTGAATTTTTACCATATCACGGTATGGGAATTCACAAATGGGAGAACATGGGATTTGAATACGAACTTAAAGACGTACAAGAACCTACTCCAGAAGAAATTAAACGTGCTAGTGATATTGTTGAATCATTTGGTGTAGAAGTTCATAACAATAAAGCTGCTAAATAGTATCCATATGGATATTATTATAGATAAGTGACATTATATTACTTAATGTTAATGCTCACTCTAGACATATATTTATATGTCTTAAAAATGCCCTTATATATTTTTAAAGTTATTAAACTTTATAATTTTTTATACTTTGGAAGTCTGAATAAGACTTCTTTTTTATTATAATTTAAAAAGCAGGTAGTAGAATTTATAACCTCTACTCACCTGCTCTTTTGTATTATCCTATTAAATTAACAAGTATATTTTTACCTATAATCACACCAACTAAACTTAGCACAACGTTTAAAATTATATTTATCATTGCACTTGTATAGCTTCCATCAGAGAAAAGCCCTACTGTCTCATAACTAAATGTTGAGAATGTTGTAAGACCTCCCATAAGTCCTGTGGTTAAAAATAATTTCATCTGAGGCGATACTACATTAGTTCTTGAATTTAACTCTAAAATCAATCCTATAAGTAATCCCCCTAAAATGTTTACACATAATGTTCCTATAGGTATTCGTCCAGTAAAGAGTCTTGATGCTTGCATTGATATTATATATCTAGATATAGCTCCTAGAAATCCACCCAAGCCCACAGATAAAATCTCTACCATTTATAACTCATCTCCTTAGAATTCTATGATCTCAACTTCCATTTTTTCTATGGCATCTGCTATTAAACCTTCTACATCTAAAGATGCTTCATCAGCTTCTATTCTGTCTAATTTAGGTTTTGTAACTGGTCTTTTTGGTGCAAATACTGAACAACAATCTTCTTCTGGTATGATTGATGTTTCAAATGTACCTATAGTTTTAGCTACGTCTATTATTTCAGTTTTGTCCATTGCTATTAATGGTCTGAAAACTGGCATGCTTACAGAAGCATTTGTACAAGTAAGACCTTGTATTGTTTGTGATGCAACTTGTCCTATACTTTCTCCAGTAACTAAAGCATCACATCTTCTTAATTTACCTACTTCTTCAGCTATTCTCATCATGAAACGTCTAGAGATTATTGTCATAGCCTCTTCTTTACAGTTTACACCAACAGCTTTTTGTATTTCTAATAAGTTAACTTTGTGAAGTCTAACTTTTCCACAGTATTTAGCTAATATTCTTGCTAAATCTCTTACTTTTTCCATTGATTTTTCACTTGTAAACGGATATGTGTGGAAGTGTATACATTCAACTTCTACCCCTCTTTTTGCAACCATCCAAGATGCAACAGGAGAGTCTATACCACCTGATAATAAAGACATAGCTTTACCATTAGTTCCTATTGGAAGACCACCATAACCAGGCACTGTGTCGCTATAAGCAACTACATTGTGCTCTCTAAGTTCACATTTTATTTTTGTTTCTGGATTTCTTAATTCAACTGGTATTTTACCTTCAGTTTTGCTTAATAAATATCCACCGATATCTATACTCATTTCTTGAGATGTCATTCTGAATGACTTATCCCCTCTTCTACTTTCAACTTTGAAACTTTTACATCCTTGTTCTATTTTTTCTTCTAAAACTTTTAATGCAGTTTCTTGTAATAATTGATAAGCTTCTTCGATATCATCTGATTTTCTGTCTAATTTTATAACTGGACATACTCCAACTATACCGAATACTTTTTTAACTTCTTCCATTACTTCTTCATAATCGTAATCACCAAGTTCAACATAAACTCTTCCGTATTCTTTGTATACATCGAATTTACCTAATGGTTTTAACATATTTTTTATGTTTTTTATTAATTTATTTTCGAATATATATCTGTTTTTTCCTTTGATTCCTATTTCTCCGTATTTTACAATTAACGCGTTATACACTTTTTCACGTTGCCAAAATAAATATCTTGGCATACTCCTTTCTTTATATCTTACTATTTAGTTTTGCTCTATTTTTTCATTTTATTTATCTTATTTATTGCTAAAACTTATATTTAGTCTATTTAAACTATCTTCTTCTGCCTATTATCATTCTTAAATCTGATACAGATTCTTTTAAAACTTCAACAGTTTGCATAATTTCTTCTTTTGTATTTAAATCACTTAAACTAAATCTTATAGCTCCTTCAATCTCGTCTGGAGTTAATCCGATAGCGTTTAATACATGACTTCCTTTTTTCTTAGAAGAACAAGCAGAACCTGTAGAAACGTAGATTTCTTTTTGTTCTAAATAATGTAGAAGAACCTCTCCTCTAACACCTCTGAATGATACGTTTAAAACGTGGCATACACCGTCTTCTGGTGAATTTATCTTAACGTTATCTATATTAGCTAATATCTCTTCTTTTAGAAGGTCTCTAAGCCCTCTTACCTTGTCTATAGTTCCTTCTAAATCTTGATTTAATATTCTAACAGCTTCACCAATTCCATATATACCAGGTACATTCTCAGTTCCTGATCTTATTCCGATTTCTTGTCCACCACCAGTAAGAAGTGGTTTTATTCTGTTGTTTTCTTTTACATACATAAATCCAATTCCTTTTGGACCATGTAATTTATGACCACTAACACTCATAAAATCTATATTATATCTTGATGGTCTGAATTTGATTTTTGCATAAGATTGTACACCATCTACATGGAAGTATACTTTTTCATCTAATGATTTTAAGTATTTCCCAATCTCTTCAATTGGTTGTATAGTTCCGATTTCGTTATTAACATGCATAACAGATACTAAAATAGTTTCTTTTTTTATTGCATTTTTTAAATTTTCTAATGATATTTTTCCATCTTTACCAACTGGTAAATAAGTTACTTCAAAACCATCAGCTTCTAAATCTTTCAGCGTATTTAAAACAGATGGATGTTCTATAACTGTTGAGATTATATGGTTTTTAGTTTTTTTGTTTAAGTTTGCAACACTTCTTATTATAGTATTGTTACACTCTGTCCCACCTGATGTGAAATATATCTCAGTTTCCTTAGCACCTAAACTTCTCGCAATATTTCTTCTGATTTCTTTTATTTCACGTTCAACTTCTATACCTTTTTTGTATATAGATGAAGGATTTCCATATTGAGTAGTAAGAGCTAGAACCATTTTATCGACAACTTCTTGGTATGGTTTAGTCGTTGCACTATTATCTAAATAAATTTCCATATTACTACACCGTCCTTTTTTAATAATTTATTTAAATTTATATAATTTCTTTTATTAAGCTTGTATAAAAATCTAAGTCGTACGAATGACTTATATATTATACCATTAAAGCCTTCAATTTTTAAGGTTTTAGCCTTAAAAATATTCTCTTTTGATTATAAACAAATTATTATTTTTTATTCCATACCTTTGTAGTATAGTTTTTAAATTAACTGTATCCTGTATTTATATTTTATTTTATTTTTAATATTAGTATCTGTTGAAATCAGTTGTATATACAAACGTTGAAAATACTACATCAAACCACTTGCATATAATTACCATAAATTAACATTTGATTTTTGTGTCGAATTTTGTTATTATAGATTTAAGGTTATCCCCCAGATAGCCATACTAATATTTCTATTCGAATACCCCTTTTGAGAATAGACTTTATATTATTTATTATTGTTAAATTGAAACGGAATCAGTTTGACCCCTTAAAAAAAGAGCTTCCCCTGGCTCTTTTTTTTATTTCTCAAAATAAATTATTGTTTTTCAATTGTATAATACTTTTCTACAAAAACTCCCATTTTAATATTTCAAAAAAATTACAGTTTTTCTGTATTCATTGATTACATAAAAATATAATGCTAAATTTAATATAAATAACAAATTTACAGGGGGTCGTAGAAATGAATTTATTAAAAAAACTAGGGGTTTCACTTCTAACTGCTACAATCTTAACAGTTAGCACATTTGGTATTTCACCTTCAAATGCTTATGCAGCAACATCTTGCAAAAAGGTAATTAAACCTAACATTACTTACAAATATGATATCGATGGAGACAAGGACAAAGATACAATAAAAGTTTACGAATCAAAAGGAAAACTTTTATTAAAGGTTAATAGTTGTACAACAACTCTTATCTCTGATTATAATGCAGATTATTATAGTTATAATGTCAAAATTTATGACTTCAACAACAAGGATAAAAGCGTTGAAATAGTTTTAGAATGGGCTGGAGATAGTGAATGTGCAACAAGAATTTTAAAATTCAAAAATAACACTTGTAAAGTAAATAAATTTTATTATGATGCATCCGTATCAAGTTACAATCCTAGTACAGGCATGCTTAGTTTATCTGAAAGTGAACTTGGAAGATTTTCTAAATTTACTCATGCTATAGGTTGTTTTTCTTGCTTTGATAAAGTAAAGGTAAACGGATATACTCTATCTAATCAATTAACTGCTAATACTCACAGTGTTGTAAGAAAAAATAAATATATCGCTGCTAAAAATTTAACTGCTTATACTTCAACTAAAGGCACTAAAAAAGCTTTTACTATTAAAAAGGACAGCTATACTCATATCTATGCATTATATCAAAATGGAAATAAACGATATATTAAAGTTAAAAATAGTGCTGGAAAATATGGATATGTAAAAATAGGCTCTTCTCTATTATTTAAAGAAAGTTCTTGTTTATGGTGGAGATAAAATTTACAAAATCTTAAATACTCTTAACCTTTATATTTTAGATAAAATTATATAGCTAATGTAAGGTACACGTTCAAATCAACTTTGTTTGTGTACCTTTTTCTATTTTTAAATGCAAATAACTTAATATCAATTTCCATCATCTGGTTGATACTATACCCTCAATATGCTATCATATGATATGTTATGCAAAATAAAAAAGGAGAAAGGGTATAAATGAGGGGAATTAATAAAAAAATCATTTCATTATTTTTAGCATTCACAATAGTGCTAACTACTTTTGGCTTATCTAGTAATACTTCTTATGCAGCTAGTATAAAATTAAATAAGACCAATATTACATTACTTAGAAAGCAAACATCACAATTAAAAGTAAAAAATACTAAAAAAAAGGTTACTTGGTATTCAAGTAATAAATCTGTAGCTACTGTTTCTAAAACAGGTAAAGTAACAGGTCAAAAAAAGGGCACTGCTGTTATTACAGCTAAGGTTGGAACAAAAAAATATAGATGTAAAGTTAAAGTATCAAAACAGTATAGTAAAACCTATATAAAAAAATATTTAAATAAAAATACACAAGATGGATATACTGAAATTGGATATAAAACTGTACATAAAGGCGTTGTATACTATTTCTATCATGGTGGTATATCATCTCCTAATTTTTCTAGAGGATGGCAAGGGTTTATAAATGCAGAAACATTAGAACGCTATCTAAGCCTTCCATAATGCTAGTGAATTTTTAAATTTATTTATTAGAAAAAATTTTAAAAACGAGGGAGAAAAAATGAATTTATTAAAAAAATTAGGTGTGTTACTACTAACGACAGTAATACTAACAAGTAGTATATTCGTAAACAATACTCAAGAAGTTGATGCTGCAACATCTTGTATAAAAACATTATCTATAAATAAAGTTTACAAATACGATATAGATGGTGACGGGGATAAAGATACTATAAAAGTTTATAGAGCAAATGGGAATTTAGTATTAAAAGTTAATAACTGTGTAAAAACATTAATATCACGTTACAATCCATCTGATTTCGTACCTACTATTAAAATTTATAATTTTAATAAAAATGATAAAAGTTCAGAAATTGTTTTAGAATGGGCTTATCAAAGTGAATGGGGTACTAAAATACTTAAATTTAAAAACAATACATGCAAAGTAAATAAAGATTATTATGACGCTATGATTCATAGTTATAATCCAAACACTGGTATGATTACATTTACAGAGTATGATTATGGAAGATATAAAAGTTTTTCTAAAGCTATTGGTGGTTTTGGTTGCTACAGCCAAGTAAAAGTAAATGGATATAATCTATACAACCAATCTACTGCTAATACAATTAGCATGATTAGAGAAAATAGATACATCGCCGATAAAAATTTAACTGCTTATACATCAACTAAAGGTACTAAAAAAGCCTTTACTATCAAGAAAAATCAACCTGTTTATGTTTATGCACTATATCAAAATGGAAATAAAAAATATATAAAAGTTAAAAATAGTGCTGGTAAATATGGCTATATTAAAGTTGGATCTTCTATGTTATTTAAAAGAAGTTCTTGCATATTTGGCAGATAATACTTATAAATCGATATCGAGGTACAGGTAAAACAAATTACTTGTACCTTTTTTAATTTTAAAAAACTTATTACATATCTTTTATCTATATTTATTAATATTTATTACAAGGTTTCAAAAAGTTTACAGTCATTTATATCGAGTTTCAAAAAAATTACAATTATCCCATTTTCATTGAACAAACAAAAATATAGTACTAAGGTTAGTATAGAAAATAAATTTACAGGGGGTAGTAAAAATGAAATTACTTAAAAAATTTGGAGTTTCAATCCTAACTGCTACAATGTTAACAGTTAGCGCATTTGGCTTTTCTTCAAACGCTTATGCTGCGACATCTTGTAAAAAAATAATAAAACCAAATGTAACTTATAAATACGACATCGATGGTGACGGAGACAAGGATACAATCAAGGTATTCAAATCTAAAGATAAAGTTTTATTAAAAGTTAATAAATGTGTAAAAACAGTTATTTATGATTGTGGTTCTAATTGTAGCTATAATGTAAAAATTTATGACCTTAATAAGAATGATAAAAGTTCTGAAATCATAGTTTATTATTCTGATGATGATTCTTATTGTACTAGAATTTTAAAATTCAAAGACAACACTTGCAAATTAAATGTAAGCTATAATGATGCACAATTATCTAGCTATACTTCTAAAAACGGTATTGTTACATTTACAGAATATGACTGTGGAAGATATAACAAATTTGCCAAAGCTATAGGTGATTTTGGTTGTTATAGCAAAGTAAAAGTTAATGGATATAAATTATCTAATCAATATACTGCTAATACTATAAGTGCTGTTAAGGATAACAAATATATAGCTAATCAAAATCTTACTGCTTATACATCAACTAATTCTAGCCAAAAAGCTTTTACTATTAAAAAGAATCAACCTGTCCATGTTTATGCATTATATCAAAACGGAAATAAACGTTATATAAAAGTTAAAAATAATGCTGGTAAATATGGATATGTTAAAATAGGCGCTTCTTTAATATTCACAAAAGATTCTTGTATTTGGGCAAGATAAAATTACAGGGGGTATTTGAAATGAATTTATTAAAAAAATTGGGTGTATTAATGTTATCTTCTACAATGTTAGTCGTTAGTGTATTCGGATTATCTTCTTCAAATAGTTATGCTGCAACATCTTGTATTAAAAAATTATCTCTAAATACTACTTATAAATACGATATCGATGGTGATGGAGACAAAGATACAATCAAAGCTTATGTATCAAAAGATAAATTATTATTAAAAGTAAACAAATGTGTAAAAACTCTAAACTCACAATATAGCTCCGATCTAAAATCTAGTTATGCTGTAAAATTATATGACTTTAATAAAAAAGATAAAAGCTTAGATATTGTTTATTCATATATACCTGATGATGTCGCAGAAACTAGAATACTAAAATTTAAAAACAACACTTGCGAAGTAAATAAATTTTATTATGATTCAGAAGTATATAGCTACAATCCTAGCAATGGTATGGTTACATTTAGAGAATATTTTGAGGGTAGATATAAAGATTTCACAAAAGTTCTTGGCTCTTTCACTTGCTATAGCAAAGTAAAAGTTAATGGATATAAATTATCTAATCAATATACTGCTAATACAACTAATACTGTAAAACAAAATAAATATATTGCTTCTAAAAATTTAACTGCTTATACTTCAGTTAGTGGCACTAAAAAGGCATTTACTGTAAAGAAAAACAGTTATGTTAATATCTATGCTTTATATCAAAATGGAAATAAAAAATATATAAAAGTTAAAAATAGTGCCGGTAAATATGGATATATAAAAATTGGAACTAACAAGATATTTAAAGACTCTTCACTTTTATATTTCAGATAACTATTATATATAAAATATAAGGTACACAATAAAGTCAACTTTATTTGTGTACCTTTTTGTTTTCTAAGAAGAAATATAATCAATACATTTATTTAAATCGATTCCAACTAAGCTTATTTCTGTCTGTTTTCTATTTAATGTTTTTATAATGATAGTATCTTTATAGTTTTCATTTATCTCTCCTTGCTTGTACAGAGGATAGATAATTTTAATTTTTATATTTTTATTTAATTCATACATATCACTAAAATACATTCCATAAAAATTAAGCTGATAAATATCATTATTGCTAACTTTTTTATGACCATAGTCTTTATTTTTTGTATCCATAATTACATATTCATTATCATTAACAAGTAAAATGTCAGGTATTATACTACTATAATATTTATCATTGTTATCTACTATGCTCCTATTCACTTTATATTGAGAATATACCTTATATTTATTAGATAAGTACTTTTTACATAAACATGATACAAACTCCTCAAATAGTTTATTCATATCAATTAAAATTGAATATTTTCCTACAAACCTTCCCTGTTCATATAAATTATCAATGCCTATATTCTCAATTATAATTTTACAATAATAATGAACTTCTTTATAATAATGATTTAATCTATTGTATTTTATTTTAGGAAATACTGATTTTTTGTACGGAGTACAATAGCTTTCCATCATAGATTTTATTATTCTGATATTCCTTTTAGTCTTATCATTATTAGTTTTTTTTAAGCAAACATTTAAAGCTTCTAATATAACTTTATTTTCAATTATATCTGTATCCAATTCTTCATAATTACAAAAAATCCTGTCACTTCTTAAATAATTTTTCGTTATTTGACTCGTAAAATCAATTCTACCCTTCATAACCTTTATATTCTCATTTTTTTTGATATAATTTTTGGCAAAATTCCTATTAAATAATACTTTTACTTCTTCCAAAAATAATTGTATTATTATCTCAAATAAATCTTGCTCACTGGAATGAGTTTGTATATCTTTTTTAAAATGACCAAATTTTATATCTTTTGTAAATAATATCATAGGAATTAATCTTCTAAAATTATGATCAAATCTAGGAAAAATATTAATTCTATGTTTGCTTAATTGAATACTTCCAATAAAATTATATGGCTTTATATATAAACCTTCACTGGTTTCAATTAATTCAAATCTATTTTTATCTCCTATTTTTTGTAATGAATTTAAATATATTCTATCATCTTCATTATAATCAGATTTGCATATTAGAACTTTAGGACCATATTCTTCAAGATTAATCATTCTTATCACCAAAATGATTTATTATTTCAGATGAAAAATAATCATCTGTTCCATATATAAGCTCATCTTTCAATTCTTGACTATCTTGATCTATAAATGCTTCCCCTATAATTTTACCCATATTTTCATAATCATTATAACAATACTCAGAAACTAGTGGAATAATATCATAAATATATATTTGTTTTAACTCCTCAATATTATCAATTTGTTTAGAATTATTCATAAAATAAGAATGTCCTATTTGTTTTTCTCTATCTTCAATCTTTCTAAGGGATTGATTAATTTGATTTAAAATGTGTGCAGGCGACATCTGTATTTCGTCTATTTCTTCATTAATTAAATCATAATTTGGCATACACTCTTTAAATGAAAATCTTCGTCTTATTGCTGCATCTAACATTCTAATACTTTTATCTGTCGTATTCATTGTTCCTATAATATAGACATTTTCTGGTACATAAAATTCCTCTTTGCTTTGTGACAATGTTAATGAATATTTTTGACCTCGCTTATCTTTTTCAATTAAGGTTATCATTTCTCCAAAGATTTTTTCTATATTACCTCTATTTATTTCATCTATTATTAGGTAATAGTCTGTTTCTTTATTTATGCTTGCCTTTTTACATAATGATTTAAATACTCCATCAGTTAATGAAAATTGAGAAATAGAATCTTTAAAAGATGGTTTATATCCTTCTATAAAATCTTCATAATTAAAAGATGGATGGAATGTACACATTTCTTTTTCTACCTTTTTATTATTATTTTCGATCCAATTAATATACTTTAGGCTTAAATATGTTTTACCAGTACCAGGTGGCCCATATAAAATTACATTTTTCTTTCGTTCTAGTATTTTTTTAAATTCTGTAAAAAATCTTTCTTCATCTTCTGTGAAGTTAACTTTTTCATTTCTTTTTAAATCAACTGTATTTTGTTCTGTTCCATCATCCAAACAGATTTTATCATATAGTGATTTACTTACTTCTGCTACTGTTTTAAACGCCCAATGCTTTTGTGCCTCTATATTTTTTACTTCAAAATTTTTTTCCCAATCTATATGTATAATATGTTTGAATTTTTTTCTAGTATTTTTAAATTCATATCCACTTTCTAGCACTGTACCTATACCTAAAACTGTACTTGTACCTTTATTAGCAACAATTATATTACCCGGTTCTAAATTATAGAACGTCCAAATCTCATTTACCTTCTCTGTTATTTTTCTTTTATTAAACTTATATTCTTCACCATAATTTTTTATAAAACTTTCTTTAAACTCTTCATAACTCGTATATTGTGTTAAATCACCTATATTGTCCCACCCTATGCATATATATCCATTGTTATAACATTCTTCCCAATATACTGCATCGTGTCCTGGTGCTACTTTATATATATTTACTTGATGCTTTTTGTTGCTATATATGTATCTCATAAATTTTAATCCACTCCATGATGAAAACTCTAGTGAATTATCTTTATATTCTTTTAGTCTTAAATTTGCCTCAAAAGAACTATAGTTTTTAACTTTTTCTTCATCAAATCCAAAATCTATTAATATCCTATGAAGATGTGATTCGCTATATATTGGAATAACTTTGTCTGGAAAATACATATATAATAATTTTAGTTTTAGTGCTTTTAAAGTACTGTCTAATTCTTCATCTTTTATTCCCTGATAATCACCTTTTTCAAACTTTATAATAAAATTATTTATATTTAGTCTTAATGAGTTCCAAGCTTCTCTTTCATCATTAAATTCCTTATCAACATATTCCCATTTATTGTTTTTCTTTGAAAAATAGATTCTATATTTTGCAGAGCTTCCCCCTCTTATACTTCCTAAATTAATTGTATTAAACTCTAGCCACCAACATAAATTGTTATCTCTCTTTCCTAATGCATAATCTTCTAATTCCATATTTTTCATCTCATCCTTAGGAAAAGTTTTTACAAATTCTTGTCTTAATTCTTCATCTTTGGTCTCATCAAATTTTTCATCATATTCTGATTCAAATATTGAAATAGAATTTTTTATATCCATGTTTTATCCCCCAATATTTTCATAATATATTTTATATAAATTATATCATAAAAATTTTTAGTAAATTCTTAACTTTCATTAGTATATAGCCTTGATTTGTCTACTCTACTTTATTTTTTACGGAATTTTTAACTTTAACTTTATTTTTTTAATTTAAAATCGAATAATCTCTAATTTTATTATGTAAAAATATAAAAACAATTTAAAAATAGCTTATTATCCCCTTTCAAAATGTAAATATAAAATATAAAATATGTACATAATTGTAAACATATTATAAAATATTAAATGTAATTATTTTTGAGACACTCGGAGGTGCATTTATGTCAATTAAGAAAAAAGTAGCTGTTGTTTTTACAGGGGGAACAATATCTATGACTATAGATCCAGAACTTGGAGCGGCTATACCTAGTTTATCTGGAGAAGAAATATTATCTTTAGCGACTAACATAAATAAAGTTGCTACAATAGAAGGACATAATTTTGATGAAATACCAAGTCCACATATGACTTTTGAAAAGTTAATGGAATTAAAACAATATATAAATAATCTTTTAGAAAGAGAAGAGATCTGCGGTGTTGTTGTAACTCATGGTACGGATAGTTTAGAAGAAACTGCTTACTTCTTAGATTTAGTTATAAACAACGATAAACCAATAGTTGTTACTGGAGCTATGAGAAGTAGTTCTGAGCTTGGATATGACGGTTCTAGCAACTTATCTGCAGCAGTTTGTACGGCTATATCAGATTCTGCAGTTGGTAAGGGTGTTCTTGTTGCTATGAACAATGAAATACTTCTTGCTTCTGAAGTTACTAAAACTGACACGCTTTCTTTAAATACCTTCCAATCACCAGCGCACGGTCCTTTAGGTATAATAGATTGCAACCAACTTTTATTATTAAAAGATGCTTCTAAAAAGACTTTTATAGATACTGATAAATATGAACCAAAAGTAGCTTTATTCAAATCTGGTCTTGATATGAACGGTGATTTAATAAGATTTGCTGCTGACAGCGGATATAAAGGTATCGTAATCGAAGGTATGGGTAGAGGAAATATACCACCAGAAATGTTTAGAGGCCTTGAATACGCAAGAGAAAAAGGCGTAGAAGTTGTATTAGTTTCAAGATGTTTAACTGGTAGAGTTTATGATTCTTACGGATATTTAGGTTCTGGACGTGATTTAAAAAATATCGGATGTATATTCGGTGGAGATTTACCAGGTCAAAAAGCTAGAATAAAACTTATGTTAGCATTAGGTAAAACTAACGATTCAGAAGAAATAAAAGATTACTTTGAAAAAGGTGTATATTGCTAAGATATATACATTATAAGTTAAAATTATTATAGATTAATTTAGAATACTTTATTATAAACAAAAAGACCTTAGGTTTTCGCCTGAGGTCTTTTATTATACTATAATATTTTTGAGAAGAATTCTCTAGCTCTTTCATTTTTTGGATGTTCGAAAACTACTTCTGGTTTATCATCTTCTATAATTTTTCCCCCATCTACAAATAAAAGTCTATCTGCTACTTCTTTTGCAAATCCCATTTCATGAGTTACTATAGCCATTGTCATTCCCTCTTCTGCAAGTTCTTTTATAACGTCAAGAACTTCTTTTACCATTTCTGGGTCAAGGGCAGATGTCGGTTCATCAAATAACATCATGTCTGGTTCCATTGCTAATGCTCTTGCTATTGCGATTCTTTGTTTTTGCCCACCTGATAATTGTGATGGATAAGAATCTTTTTTGTCTAATAATCCTACTCTATCTAGCAAGCCTTCTGCTTTTTTATTTGCTTCTTCTTTGCTTAATTTTTTTAATCTCATTGGAGCTAAAGTAATATTGTCTAAAACAGTCATGTTAGGGAATAGATTAAAGTTTTGGAATACCATACCTATTCTTTGTCTAACTTCGTCAATATTAACTTTTTTATCAGTAATATCTGTTCCTTCAAATATTATTTGTCCTGTAGTTGGAACTTCTAATAGGTTCATACATCTAAGTACAGTACTTTTCCCTGAACCACTTGGCCCAACTATAGTGACAATTTCACCTTTTTTTATTTCTAAATCTATGCCTTTTAATACTTCTAAATCTCCAAATGATTTGTGTAAATTTCTTATTTTTATCATTTTATCACTTTCCCTTATTAATTAGATTTAGCTAGTTTCTTTTCAAGTATACCAACTAGTTTTGATAATATTGTAGTTAATACAAGATATATAACAGCAGCTGCTATATATGGTTCCATAGGTCTATATACTGCTGTAACTACTATTCCTGCTTTAAACATTATTTCTTGAGTACCTATAACGGAAAGAACTGATGATTCTTTTACTAATGTTATAAATTCATTTGCTAATGCTGGTAATACATTTTTTATAGCTTGTGGAACTATTACAAATCTCATAGTATCTGCATATCCTAATCCTAAAGATCTACTAGCTTCCATTTGACCTTTATCAACAGATTGTATCCCTGATCTAAATATTTCTGCTATGTATGCACTTGAATTTATAGATAATGCAAATGCACCAGCGATAAATTTAGATGATATAGGTCCTATATCAGGAAAGTCTATACCTAATTGTGGTAGACCAAAATAAATAATAAAAACTTGAACAAATAAAGGTGTTCCTCTTAATATTTGCACATAAGCACTAGATAAAAGCTTTAGCACTTTGAAATTTGACATTTTCATTAGACAAATTAATAAGCCAAGTACAAATCCGACTACTAAAGATACTAATGATACTAAAATTGTGTATTTAGTACCTTCCATAAGTACCCCATAGTATCCATTTAATACACTAAAATCCATAATCACATCTCCTACTTATAATTGTCTATTATTCAGCTAATTTTAAAGCATCTTGCATATATTTATCCATATCTCCACTATCTTGTAATCTTTTTATAGTGTCATTTACAGATTTTACGAATGAAGTATTGTCAACACCATTACTTGATTTTTTAATTGCTGCAGCTGCAGTTTCAGCTACTTCATCACCTACTGTTGTATTTCCTATTGCTATATTATCGTATTTTTTAACGTTTATTTCAGCAACAGCTTTACCAGTAACTATAACGTCTATTTTTCCATTTTGAAGTTCTAACATTAAATCTGGTATTTTCTTTAATTGAGTTGCATCACTTATTCCTAATGTATTAGTAACATAATCTGCTTGAGTTGTTCCTTTTTGAACACCAACTTTTAAGTCTTTTAAATCTTCAGATTTTTTTATAGTGTCTTCTTTACCTTTTGCAACTATACAAACATTGCTATTTGTGTAGTATATGTCAGAGAAGTCCACGCTCTTCTTTCTTTTTTCGTCTGGAGTCATACCAGCTAAAACTATGTCTACTTTATCAGCTTGTAGGGCACCTAGTAAACCATCAAAATCCATATCTTCGTATTCAACTTTAACCCCCATATCTTTTGCTATTTCTTGAACTAGGAAATCATCGAATCCTACTATTTTGTCTTCCCCATCTACAACTTTGTGGAATTCATATGGAGAATATTCAGCACTTGTACCTACTTTTAATACTCCAGCATCTTTGATTTGTTGTAATTTTTCAGTTTTTGCAGCAGAACTTGAAGCATCTGATGATGCACTTGAACTTGAGCCTTTTGAACTACTGCATCCAACTAAGCCCATAACCATGATTGCAGCTAACCCTGTAGCTAATAATTTTTTTAATTTCATTATTATATCCCCCTTGTTTTTTTATAATAAAAAAGTCCCTTAGTTTAAAAACTAAGAGACGAATTACCGCGTTACCACTCTTCTTGATAATTATAAAATAATAATTATCCACTCAAACCTTTAAGGCAGGCTACCTACTATCCTACTATTTTCAGATAGTCTTCTCCAAAGCTCTTTTCACAATAAACTCCGTTGCTGACTCGCACCATACTCAGCTCGCTGTAACTTGTATTTATGTTACTTTCTTTTTCATTGAATTATACTTATTAAATTAATCTAATTATAGGTTATATTATCCATTTTTGTCAATTAATTTCATAAATTTAGAAATATTTTTTTGATTTTTATTTATCTTATTCTCTGCATACCTATAATATTCTAATAATTTTATTCTTTAAGCATATTTTATAATCCAAAGTCTTTGTAGAATTTTTAAATTTTACAGTTATCATATTGTTTTTCTTTTCGATTACTTTTCCTTCTTTAAATGTCTTGTGATACACTTTATTTCCAACTTTAACTTGTTTTAATTCTGAGTTTAATGGCTCTTCTATTTCATCTATAAATCTAGATTTTGATACTTTTTTGCCGTATTTATTTTGCGGACAACTTATGCATAATCTATCTTTCGCTCTTGTGATTGCAACATACATAAGTCTTCTTTCCTCTTCAATTTGTTCATCTGCTTTTTCTTCATCTTCTATGTCATATGACTTTTCATGCGGAATAGTACCATCATTGACACCAATTATATACACATTGTCGAACTCTAACCCCTTTGCACTATGCATAGTTGTAAAAATTACACCATTTACTTCTTTATTTTTTTGATTTTCTTGTAATTCTTCCTTTACCTTTTCGATATGGCTCAAATACTCTCCAATTGTGGCAAAGTTTGAAGATGAACTTTCGACCTCGTTTAATATCTCGATTAATCCATTTGGTTTTATTTTTCGATTCATACAATAATCTAGTATATATTTGTCGTAATCTAGCGTACTTCTTATATATGAAATAGCATTTTTCGGTGCCAGTGATTTAAGGTAACTTAAATCTATCTCTAAATCAGTTAATGTTTTTACTTGTTTTTGGTGTAAATTACACTTTGTTATCAATGCATTTAAGAAGTATTTTTCATCTTTTACTGAATTTATACTATCCCTAGATATATATCTAAACGGTTTGTTTATTATTCTTATCCAGTCTTGGTTTGAATCCGGGTCTAATACTAATCTAAGATAAGATAGTATGTCCTTCGCCGCCCAATGGTCGTATATTGTGACAACAGCATCTCTAATTACAAACGGAATTCTCATATCCATAAACACATCTACCAATGCTCTCGATTGAAGATTTGTTCTGTATATTACAGCAAAATCATCGTATTCAACATAATCTTGTTGCACTCTTTCTAATATATCCTTTGCAATTTGTACTGCTTCATCTTCTGAATCTTTCGGGATTAAATATTCGACACTTCCCTTTTCTTCTCTGTCACATTTTATTACTTTGTTATATCTATTTTGATTTTTATTTATTAATCTATTTGCTGTACCTATTATTTCAGATTTTGATCTGTAGTTTATGTCTAGTCTAACTTCTTTTGCATCTTTAAAGTATTCTTTGAATTTTAATAAAAAATCAGGTCTAGAACCCCTAAATCCGTAGATACTTTGGTCCTCATCACCGACCACAAATATATTGTTATTTTCCCCTGCAATTAATTTTAAAACCTCAAACTGGACTTTATTCACATCTTGGAACTCGTCCACTAGAATATATTTATATACACTTTGGACAATTCTAAGAACCTCTTGATTATTTTGTAATAAGTAGTAAGTTCTTATAAGCATATCGTCAAAATCTATCTTTTTAATTTCATCTTTATAATTTTCATACATATTATATGTGTTCACAAACTCATCTTTTGTCAAAACTTCAGATTGGAAATCTGCTTTATCCATAAGTTCATTTTTAACGTATGAAATCTCATTTATAACTTGGCCTATAAGTTCGTCATCTTCTGCATTTTCTACATTCAAACTTTTTAAAATTCCCTTAAGCGCTATTCTCTTTGTCTTTTCGTCCAAAATGCTATTTAAATTAACACCGTCAAACTTTCTTAAAATCCTAAAGAAAACTGCATGGAATGTTCCGAAAGTTACCTTATTCATTCTAAAATCGTTACAAATACTAAGCGCTCTATTTTTCATCTCGATTGATGATGCCTTTGTAAAACTTATCGCCAAAATTCTAGTTGGAGGTATGCCCTCGTTCATAACCATGTTAACAATTCTATAAGTTATAACTCTAGTTTTCCCAGAACCAGGCCCCGCCAAAACCATACAAGGACCGTCAACATGTTTGACTGCTTCTTGTTGATTTTCATTTAATTTATCTATATTTATCATATTTTCCACCTTAATGTATTAAAATTTATCACGACAACATAATCTATATTGCCGTGATTTTATTAAATTATCTACATTATTTTATTATATCAAATATATATGTAAAAATATCTTTATTTAATTGTTATCTTATTTTTATATAAAAATACATAGAATTCTACTTTTATTTTAATTTAAGAAGTTGCCCCATTTGTTATTTCCTCAAGCACACTTGGTGCTGTATTTTCATTTGTCATAACAGTCACCAAATCCCCCGCTAAAAGCAGTGTCTTTCCATGTGGGATTATCTCTTTTTCACCTCTTAATATCGATACAACTAGCGACCCCTCTGGCCATTTTATATCTTTTATATAGTTATTATCCATTGTACTACCTAATTCTACAGAAACTTCTACTAATGTTTTTTTATTATAACTTCCTTCTAATTTCGAATTATTATTTTGTAATATCCTGTCTAATAAAGCCTCATAAATTGGTCTAGTTTTTAATAAATCAGAAACTAAAAGCGCCACTAATGATACAACTGCCAAAGAAAGCAAGTGATTTAATGAACCTGTCATCTCTGAAATTAATATAATCGCTGTAATCGGTGATTTAACTATCGCTGCAAAATGACCCGCCATCGCAATTACTATAAAGTTTAGTAAATACTCCTGTGGAATATTAAAATAAGTAACCATAATTATTCCCACAAAATCACCTACCAAAGAACCAAGCGTTAATAATGGGAAGAATATCCCCCCAGGTGCTCCCGAACCAAAGCATACAAAAGTAAATATAAATTTAATAATTATATAAGCGATTAATAATTCCATATGTATATTTAAATTTTGTAAACTCATTATTAAATCATGGCCACCACCTAATAACGCCGGCACTGTAAGTCCAACTATTCCAGTTACTATAAAAGGAATTATACATTTCATTTCTATTGATAAGTTTGTTTTTTTGTATAGTATTTGAGATACTAGTAATCCTTTATTAAAAATCGTTCCACTAATTCCTATTACAATCCCCAAAATCAATAATGCCCAATAATATTTTAGAGGCATCGCTGATAACTGTTGGAAATTTAGTGAAGGCTTTAGTCCAAAGAAGTTTTTAGATGCAAAATCAGCCGCAAGTGATGCCGATATTGCCGAAAGAAGAACTATTGGTGAAAAGTTTTTGTGAGCTTCTTCTAATGAAAACATAACACCCGCCATCGGTGCATTAAATGCAGCCGCAAGCCCTGCACTAGCCCCGCATGTTATAAAATATTTCTTTTCATTGTCCATTTTTTTTGTACTCTCTGCAAAACCTTCTCCAACACAGGACCCAATTTGAACAGATGGACCCTCCCTACCTAATGATAGCCCTGTTCCCAAACAAACAAGACCACTTACAAATTTTAAAACTAAAACACTATACCATTTTTGTTTAAGTTTTCTGAGCAAAATCCCCTCAACTTGAGGTATTCCACTACCTGTTATCATAGGGTCTATCTTTACTGATTTCCCTACAATATATCCTAAAAATATTAATACCGCAAAAATAGCCGGTATATATACGAAATTTTCTCTTCCCAAACTATAGAAGTTTTTGAATAAAGAAAATACGCTCGATAAAATAACCCTATGCAAAACTATTACTAGTCCTACAATTAATCCTACTATTAAAGATTCAGCTAATATTTGATATTTTTTCAATTCGCCATAGCTGAGCATTCTCCTTGTTGCTGCATGATCATGTTTCATAAATATATTTAATCTCCCTTCTATTCAATCTTATTTTATTAGAAAAAGAGATTTTATACAACTTAAAAAAGGATATAAAAAGTATTATTTAAACTTCTTATATCCTATCTTTCTATTTATTATCTACTTTTTATCGCACAGACTTTGAACATAGGTGTTGGATTATAAAAATCATCTTTTATTTTATAAACCCTCCCACTTATTTCACAATCTATTTTACATGACTCAAACCCTATTTCTTGTAGAAACTTCTCATCCCACATTGGTCTACGTCTTTTGCTTATTTCTAACTCTTGTTTAATATCATCACATTCTTTTACCAAACTTGAATCCATCATATTATGTGAATGTTCTTCACCTAGTGATTTCATCTCTTCTTTTAATGATACTTTTCCATAATCAGCATCAAAATTTAAAAGAACACCATCTTTTTTCAATACTCTGTACCATTCTTTATATGCCTTTTCTATATCTGGCAATGTCCAAGTTAAATTTCTTGAGATAACTACATCAAATTCCTCATCACCAAAATCCAATTCTTGTGCATTCATAACTCTAAAATCTATGTCATAATCTAATATATCTGCAATTTCATCTGCTTTTTGTATCATTGATTCGGTTAAATCAATTCCAATAACATCATGCCCTAAAGATGATAATATAACAGAGAAGAATCCTGGTCCACATCCTACATCTAGTATTTTTAAATGTTCTTTATCTGGCAAGTTTGCTATTATTTCATCTTGCCATAATTGTCTTTTATCACTTTTTAATTCTTCTATTCTTAAATCGAAAAAATCATCACTTCTTTTTGACCAGTAATTTTCTATTCTGTCTACTAAATTCACTCAAATCGCCTCCATATATCCCTTTTTTCTTGATTTTAATAATTTATTGTTAATTTATTAGGTTAACCAATTGATATTTTAGTAATTTATTTTTCTCCAATTATCATAAACATTGGTGTTGAGCCATAATTTAATTTTTCTTCTTCATTCCATGTCTTTGTCCAAATATTTTGGTCTATTTTTATATTTTTAAATCCTATTTTATCTAAAACTACTCTATCCCAAGAAGGTCTTTGGATTTTGCTAAGTGGAACTTGTCTCGCCAAATCCTCCATTGAATCTATATCTGTACATGTATAGTGGTCTTCCATTCCTGAAAGCTCTACATTTTTTCTATCACTTTCATATTCTCTTCTTTTTTCCTCATCAAAAAGATGTAGATACCAGTTAGCATCGAAGTTTATCATTTTTCCACCTTTTCTCAACACTTTATACCAACTTTTATATGCCTTTTCCGGATCTTTCAAATTCCAAGTAAGATTTCTAGTTACTATTAAGTCAAATTGCCCTTCATCAAACTCCAAGTTGTGAGCATCCATTCTTCTAAATTTAATTTTATCTTTCAAATCCCCTGCATTTTGTTTTGCCTTATTTAACATTTCTTCTGTATAATCAACAGCAGTCACATCATAACCTGCACATGATAATATTATTGAGAAAAATCCTGGTCCACATCCTATATCTAGAACCTTTAACCTTCTATCACCAGCAAAAACTGGTGCATTAGATTTTATAATATCTATCCATTCAAGCTTTTTATTACTTCTTAATTCATCTATATTAACTTTGCAATATCCTTCCGCTCTATCTGCCCAATATCTTTCGTTTTCCTTTAAAAATTCTTTCATCTTCATATTCCCCACCCCTTATAGTTTCTATAAAAACAAAAAATGCCATGAAAATACGCGTACTCCTAGAGTACTAGTATCTTCATGACACCGTTAATTAATTATTCATCGTTAGTTAAATTTTAGCACATTGTTTTTTTACAGTCAAACTTAATTTTCCTTATTTTGGGTTTGGTTATTTAAAATAACCTAATTCATTTATCTTATTAAAAACTTGTTGTGCAACTAATTTATAATAAGTAGAATTCCCATTAATACCTTCACTTCTTAAACTAATTGGTATAATAGAATTGCCAACATCAGCCTTATCCTGCTTAGTCGCTGTAATATTAGCATCCTTTAATCCATTTTGAATTAGATATTTCTTTATATTTAAAAAATGACTTCCATATTCCTTTTTCAATACAGTATTTTCATAAAGCGAATCATCTTTAGTAACACCGATAACTATATATTTATCAGTATTTGCATATTTAATCATTTTCTTTTGTGTTTTTATAATCTCATCGATATCTGTTTTTTCATCATTACCAGTAAATATAACAAGGACTTCATCTTTTTTATCATCTTTATTTAACATATGATTAGTAAATAACTGAGTCCCAGCCTTAACCTTTACTTCTTCACCCTCTGATGTTCTAGTAAAATACATCTTTTTAGTATCTCTATTATAAGTAATATTTCCTTCAATATCATTTATTTTACAAGGATTTAATGTATTTGCATTCGTCTCATTTTTAAAAACATACTTAGATCCAAGCTTGTCATATAAAATAATCTCAACAGCATCCTTAGTCGCAGGTATAGTAAATTTCTTTGCATATAAAGATATTCCGCCCTGTCTAGCAGCAATTAGATTTGTAGTCTCACCATCAAATCCGTAATTATAAACAGTCATATTAGTCAAATTTGCCAGCTCGCTTGGATAATTCACACCATCGCCACCAGCACCAAAAGTAAGAGCATCACCCCAACAACTTATTATAGTATTAGTCGAAGTAGATTTATCATCTTTTTTATTATTATCATTATCTAAATCACTATTTATTTGGTTAACAGCTTTTTCATTGTTAGCTATCATAGCCTTATCTTTTTTAACACCTACAACTATTATAGCAATTGTTATTAATGTTAAAACTGCTAATATAACATATTTTGCCTTAGACTCCTTTTTCTTTTTCATATATTCCTCCTACATAGATTAAGTCTATTCCATATTACTAATTTTTCTTATATCCATCTCTGTTATTTTTATGCCATCTCCAAGCATCCTCTATAATTCTTTCAAGTGAATCATACTCTGGTTTCCAACCAAGAACTTTTCTAGCCTTATCACTAGATGCAATAAGAACAGCAGGATCACCACTTCTTCTTTCTTCTAACTTAGCTGTTATTTCATGATTTGTAACCTTTCTCGCAACGTCTATAACTTCTTTAACAGAATATCCATTTCCATTACCTAAGTTGAATATATTACTTTCATTTCCTTTTCTTAAATACTCCAATGCCTTATAATGAGCAGATGCTAAGTCCATAACATGGATATAATCTCTTATACAAGTTCCATCATTTGTATCATAATCATTTCCAAATATACTTATATGCTCCCTTTTTCCAAGAGGAACTTGAAGTATTAATGGTATAAGATGAGTTTCAGTAGTATGTGCTTCCCCAATACTTCCATCAAAATATGCACCAGCAGCATTAAAATATCTTAATGAAACATATTTCGTTCCATAAGCATTATCAAACCACTTCATCATTTTTTCCATAGCTAACTTTGTCTCACCATATGTATTAGTTGGATTTGTATCATCAGATTCTAATATAGGAATATTTTTCGGCTCACCATATGTCGCAGCAGTCGATGAAAATACTATTTTATCTACGTTGTTTTCTTTCATTACATCTAGTAAACACATCATTCCATAAACATTGTTATGATAATATTCATATGGTTTAACCATACTCTCCCCAACTAATGAATTAGCCGCAAAATGTATAACAGCTTCTATATTATTCTCTTTAAATACTTTATCTAAAGCTTCCTTATCTCTTATATCGCAATTATAAAACTTATCACTTAAAACTGCCTCTTTATGTCCAGTCAACAAATTGTCTACTATTATTACATCCTCATTTTGTTCAATAAAATACTTCACTGTATGAGAGCCTATATATCCTGCTCCACCTATAATTAATATACTCATAATTTCTCCCTCTACAAAAAACCTCTGGATGTTTAATCTCTCCAGAGGTCGATTTTTTCAATAAATTTATACTATATGTGTTGATTTACTTTCTAAAAATGCCATAAAATCATCTCTAAGCTCAGGTCTTTTTAATGCAAAATCTACAGTTGCCTCTAAGAATCCTAACTTATCACCAACATCATATCTTCTTCCCTCAAAATTGTATGCATATATAGCTTCCTTAGTTGCTAAAGTTTGAAGAGCATCAGTTAATTGAATCTCTCCACCTTTACCCGCCTCTTGATTTTCTAATATATTGAATATCTCAGGAGTTATTATATATCTTCCAAGTATCGCTATATTAGAAGGTGCATCTTCCACAGATGGCTTTTCAACCATATCTTTTACTTTATATACTCTGTCTTCAATATATTTAACATCTAATATTCCGTACTTGTCCACATTTTCTTTTGCAACTTCTTGTACACCTAATATTGAGGTCTTATATTCATCATAAGCATCTATCATTTGTTTTAAACATGGAGTTTCCGCATCTACTATATCATCTCCAAGTAAAACTGCAAAAGGCTCATTTCCTATAAAACTCTTAGCACAATGCACAGCATGTCCTAATCCTTTTGGTTCCTTTTGTCTTATGTAGTGAATGTTTACCATGTTTGATATATCTTGAACCATTTCTAGCATTTCAGTTTTCCCTTTTTGCTCAAGTTCAAGTTCTAATTCAACAGAACGGTCGAAGTGATCTTCTATAGATTTTTTACTTCTTCCTGTTACTATTAGTATTTCTTCAATCCCCGATTCAATCGCTTCTTCTATTATGTATTGAAGTGTTGGTTTGTCTACTATTGGTAACATTTCCTTTGCTTGTGCTTTAGTCGCTGGTAAAAATCTTGTTCCAAGACCAGCTGCTGGTATTATTGCTTTTCTTACTCTTTTGCTCATTTCATTCCCCCACGATTAATTTTGTTTGTAATTTTAAGGTAGTAACAAAAATTTTACACCCTTAGTATATAAAATTAATCAATACAACTTTTTTTATTTTAATTTTGTCTTTAATCATATCTATTCCTAAGATAATCATGGAGTGCGTTGAATTTTACAGATACATTTTTATTCTTCCATATGCATAGAAAACCTTCTAATCACAATACTTTTTAGCTATATTTTTTAATCTGTATTCTACAGGACTCATATATCCTAATACAGAATGCATACGTTTTCTATTATAAAATAGTTCTATATATTCAAACACATCATGTCTTATTTCTTCAATTGTAGCATAACTTTTTCTGTAAATACATTCCTTTTTAATGTTGCAAAAAAACTCTCTACACACGAGTTATCATAAGGGCATCCTGGCTTACTCATGCTACTAATTATTTTATTTTCATCAAGCATATTTTTATATCCTTTACTTCTATATTGTGGTCCTCTATCACTATGAAATATTATACCTTCGGTATTATTAACCCTTGATATTGCATTTCCTAGAGCACCTTTTACTAACTCAGTGTCTATATTTTTACTTATTGAATATCCTATTATTTCTCGATTAAATAAATCCATAACTATTGATAAGTATGTCCATCCAGTTTGAGTTTTTATATATGTTATATCACCTGCCAAACCTTGTTCCTATCTTCTATATCAAATTTACGATTTACTATATTTTTGCTATATACAGTATTATCAATTTCCTTGCTATTTGTTTTGGGATTTATTTTTTCTACTCTTTCAGGATACATTCCACTTTGCTTCATTAATTTTCTTACCTTGTATTCACTAATTTGTATGCCTTCTTTTATTGTAGCTTTATATATTTTTCTATATCCATAGATCTTTTTATTAGCCACAAAATTTTTTCTAATAATTTTATCAGTCTCCTTTCTTCTTGTCTCTTTTGATTTCTCTTTTCCATGCCTTTTCTCCAAGAATAATATCCACTTTCTCTTACACCAAGTACTTTACATTTGAAGATAGTTTCATACTTTATTCGTTTTGTTGCATGAATATTTGCAGGCACTTTTTTAAGATTTCCGCCTTCTCTCTTTCTTCCTTTATTTGCTTTTCAGCCTTTTTTAAATCTTTTTCTAATTGTTTTATTTTTTTAGCATCTGCTGACGCATCTCTTGGTTTCTTTTCTAAAATTCCTTTTTCTTTTGCATAGCTAGGTAAATTGTACTCTCTTCTGTAATCTCTAACCCATCTACACACCGTATTTTTATCAATTCCCATTTCCTCCCCAACACTTGTTGCTGATTTTCCACTTTCTATAATAAATTTTGCTGTTTCTTCTCTTACCTCTTGTGAGTATTTGCTATTATTACTTGCCATTATTAACATCCCCTTTTATATATATCCCTCTATGCATATGGTAGCATTACCCACTCTAAAAAACTATACGCAGTCCAATATAGGGTTAGTACAAAAATATATTTTATTTTTTAGATTTGTTTTTTTACATAAGAAAAAAGCTCTGATGAAAATCATCAGAGCTTACTGGCGGAGAAGGAGGGATTCGAACCCTCGCACCGGTTAACCCAGCCTAATCCCTTAGCAGGGGATCCTCTTGAGCCACTTGAGTACTTCTCCATTTCTATTACAAGTATATACTATTTTTTTACAGTAGTCAATAATTTATTTTTATTTTATTTATCATTTTAAAAAAATAGATAATGCTTCTTCGAATTTTATCTTATATAAAATCCAAAGAAGCATTTTTAATCTAATTATATTTATGAAATTTGAGTATCTTTTAATTTTTCACCTTTATTTGATTTGCTTGATGTAACTACAATAGATATTACAGATACTATCAATACTGGAATTACCCAGCTCAATCCAACTTCAGCTAAAGGTAGACTTTGTATAAATCCTACTTTTAAAACATTCATTACACCGAATAAACATGCAACTATTGCTGATATATTAAAGACTGCATTGCTTTTTATTTTGTTGCTCATTAGTGTTAATACTATTAATGTTACTGCAACTGGGTAGATTATATCTAGTAATGGTCCTGCAACTTTTATAATATCACTTACTCCTACAGTTGATATTACAGTTGATATAGCACAAATAGCTACTACTAAAACCTTATAGCTTAATCTTCCTTTTGATACTTCTTCATAATATTCTGCTGCTACTGAAGTTAATCCAACTGCTGTTGTAAGACAAGCAAAGAATACTATTATAGCTAATAAAACTTTTCCCCAATACCCCATTATTAAATGAGTTAATGTTGTAAGCAGTAAAGTTTGTCCTATTTCTGGGTCAAGGCTAGTTGATGCTGTAGCTCCTATATAACATAATCCTCCATAAACTAATATTAAAAATATAGCTGCTACTGCATTCGATTTTATTAATATTTTACGTTTTTCGGCTCTATTAGTATATCCTTTAGAGATTATTGAGTTCATTACAAGTGCTGCAAGTGCTACTGCTCCTAAAGCATCCATTGTTTGATATCCTTGAGCTATACCTTCTGCAAATACGTTGTTTTCTATTTGTGGAACTTGGCTCATATCTCCTATTGGTGTAGCAATACCTTTTATTATTAATATAGCTAATGATACTAAAAGTATTGGTGTTAATACTTTTCCTATTACATCGACTACTTTTGATTTTGTTATTGTAAGTGCTATAACTATTAAAAAGAATATTATTGAAAATACTAGTGGATTAAAATTAGGTAATAGCGGTAATATACTTATTTCAAAAGTTGTAGCTGCAGTTCTTGGTATAACAACTGCTGGTCCTATACATGTAATCATTGTTAAACCTAATAGTAAGCCTATTCTTTTATCAACTCTAGATGATATTGATACTGCACCATCTTTTTCATAGTCATGATCTAAAGATGTCATAATTCCTGATACGCCTAGGATTATGTCTGCTAGTACATAACCTATAAACCCTACAATCCATGCAGATCCTGTCATAAATCCTAAAAATGGTGGAAATATTAGATTCCCTGCTCCAAATAACATTGAGAAAATCGCGAATCCTATAACCATAAAATCCATTTTACTTTTTTCGTTTAAATTTGTTTTATTCAAAGTCGTAATCCCCCTATATTTAAAATATATAACTTTATAATTGTTTCCTCTGTTTTATAATCTATCTTTATTTCTGTTAATATATTAACTATAAAATTTTTATATTAAAATAATAAATATAATATAAAAAATTTTATTATTTGAACTGTTCTGATTTAATATTACCATAATTTTCATTATTTTTTCAATATTTAGCATTCTATTATTTATTTTTTAAACTATAATTGCCATTTTAGTTATTTTTTTTATTTTAAAAATTATTAGACTTTATTTATTCTTGAAATTCATCTTAATTTTATTTATTTTATTAATAAACATAATCATCTAAATTTTTACAATTTTAGGAAAATAGATTTTGAATTTTATTTTATTTTAATTAGCTAGAATATTTATAATATTATAGCTTCTTATTTTCTTGATAAAAAATATACTTTTGGTTTTAGTTTTTTAAAACAAAATAGAAAATTTATATGAAAAACTTATTTTAAACAATAAAATAGCTACTTTCTATAATATAAATTTGCATTATAAAAATTAGCCATTTTGACTGTCATAAATTTTGCTTAATATGGTCATATAAAAAACATATGCGTTACAAAACCCTATTTTAAGTATACTTTATATATATTTCAACTATATATTTATTTTGTATTTATCTATAAATTTTGAACTATGTGAATCTGAGCCAAGAACCACCTTTACATTATATTTTTTGATTAATTCAGCTAAATAACCGCTTATATATACTTCCCCACAATCTTCTTTAAATAATCCTGCTACATTATAATCCAGTTCATATTCTTTTTCACTTATTAATTTGACCAATTCTTCTAGTTTTTTATTTTTTGAATAATCATATGGGAATTTTTTATTGTATTTTCTCACGAGGTTTAAGTGACCTATTCTTTTTGGTTTATATTCGCCTAAATCAGCATTTACAGCCTTTATAAGCGTGTCATAGTATAAGTTATAGACCGATTCGATTGAACCTAATAAGTTTACTATTTTTTCGAATTCTTCACTGCTAAAGTCCATACAGTAATATTCATCTTTTATTTTTATCATATGTACTGACAATATGCCGTCTTCTAAATATTTTCCGTATTCATCTAACAAAGATTTTATTTCTTTTTCAAATCCTTCTACGTAATCAACCTCTGCACCTACATTTATTTTAATCTTATCTTTATATCTATCTTTTAATTTATTTACGTCATTTATATAACTCTTCAATTGCTCTAAATTTATAGAACTATCATTATTTGGAGCTGGGTCTGTAAATCCTTTTGGTAATGGAAAATGCTCAGTAAATGATATTTCATCAAGCCCTACCTTTATAGCTTTTTCTACATATTGTTCAAATTTATCATCTGTCCCATGAGGGCAGTATGGTGTATGTATATGTCCATCTTTCATAATTCTTCTCCTTATTCAAAAAAAGAACAATACAATGTTACTTGTATTGTTCTTATGATTAATTACATATTTTTCTTAGCTTCAACTAACATTTCGTTAGCTTTGTTCATATATTCTATAGCTTTTTCTATGCACTGAGCTGTTTCAGTTTTACCCATAGCTTTAGCTTTTTCTACCCATTCTTGGAATCCTTCTTCATGAGATTGATTGTGGTTTACCCAATGAACTAGTAATATGTTTAAAGTTTTTTCATCTTTATTTTCTGCAACTGTTCCGTGGTCATGTCCACAACCGCATCCATCTCCGTGATCATGTTCATGAGTATGTTCGTGTCCGTGGTCATGTCCGTGGTCGTGTCCGCATCCACAGTCATCCCCGTGACTATGAGTGTGAGCATGTTCGTGTCCATGGTCATGTCCGCATCCGCATCCATCTCCATGATCGTGGTGGTTTCTTATTATGTCTTTGTTAAATATCATTTTGTTTCTCCTCCAATTATTTTATGTTGAATTCTTTTTTAATAACCTTTATTGTATCTTTTATTAATAAAGATAATGGTTTATTTTCTACCCCTACTAAAGAAAAATTCTCTGGCATAATAGGTAACAATATTTTCAGGGCTTCGCTATCGCATATTGCCTCGCTTATTTTACTAGTAACCTCACCCATCATTGTATTAGGCATAGTCACTGCAATCGGTGCTACTATTATATTTGCTTTTTTAGATGATACTACTATAGCATTTTCCCCTGTAGCACCTTTATTAGCATGGGATTTCATCATTGCGCTAGTAGCAATTGAATTCGTCCCTAAAGCATATATTTCTATATATGTTGGTAACTCTTCTCTTAAAGATGATATAATTTGGGCGCCTATTCCCCCGCCCATTCCATCTATTACTGCTATTATCATGTGCTATACCTCATTTTGATATTTAATAACTAAGATAAATTTTAGTATCTAGATACTATTATTAATCTTGAGCTAATATTATTTTGTGATCTATTAATTTTATTTCTTTTATATACCCATCTAATATTTTTTCTTCACCTAATAAATCAGTTAGATATACTTTTCCATTTGTAGGAGTTACATCTACTACATTTTCCATAACTCTTGTTAATTCGTTATTTTTTCCTAATAAAAATGCTGAAGATTCACACATATAAATCACCCTCCTAATTAATCCCCTTAAAGCGATTTTTTATAAAAAAAACCAAAAAAGATTCCTAAAGTATTACTATACTATAGAAACCTTCATGATTTCGTTAAACATTATTATCCTTAACTTCAGTATAGCACTACTGTTATTGGAAAGTCAAACACAATATGTAAAATATTGTATTTGACTTCAATTCCATTTTGTTATCACTAAATTATCCTTCTAATATAGCTTTTACACTTGGGAATGCATCTATATTTGTATGAGGTAGGAAGCAACAAGATATAAATTCATCCATATATGTTGGATATACACTTAATTCAACATAAGTCATTACTTCTCCTATTTCCTCTAATTTAGCTTTAGCTTCATCACTTAATAATGTTAAATAAGAACCTATAAGTGAACTGTTTCCTATGTATTGGAATTTTTCTCTGTCTATATCAGGAAGTAATCCTATAAATACAGAGTTTTCAATATTTAAGTGGTTTCCTATACCACCTGCTATATAAACTTTATCTACACAGTCGAAATCCATACCTAAACTTTCAACTAATGTAGCAGCTCCTGAATATATAGCTCCTTTAGTTCTTATAAAGTTATCTATATCTACTTCTGTTATAAATAAATCTTCTGTTAAGTGCTCATTATCTTTTGCAAATGCTAATACATATTCGCCTATATCATTTTCATCAAATCTTATTCTTTCATTATCCAAATCTCTATGTATTTTACCTCTTCTGTCGATTACTTTTTTCTTAAGCATTTCACAGATTAAATCTATTATACCTGAACCACATATACCTATTGCTGGCTCGCCATCAATTGTATTTAATTTTGGCACTAAAGTATCTGGATCTATATCTACGCTATCTACTGCTCCAGCAGACGCTCTCATACCACAGCTAATTCCTCCACCTTCGAATGCTGGACCTGCTGAACAAGCACAACTCATCATAAAGTCTTGGTTACCAAATACTATTTCACCATTAGTACCTAAGTCGATAAATAGAACATTTTCTTCGTTAGCCCATATACCAGAAGCAAGTACACCTGATGTGATATCTCCACCAACATAACTAGCTACGTTTGGTGATAAATAAACACCTGCACTTGGATTTATATCTAGTCCAACTTCTTTAGCATTTAATTTTGGTGATTTAAAGAATGGTGGTATGAATGGTTCTAATCTTAGGTAATCTGGGAATATTCCTAAGAATAAAGTAGACATTGTTGTATTTCCTGATGCAACAACGCTAACTATATTATTTCTCTTAACCCCTGATTCTTTTACTAATTCATTTATTAACATATTTAAAGTATCATCAACTACAGCAGCTTTTGCTTTTTCTATGTTATTTTTCTTAATAGCATAAACTATTCTATTTATAACATCAGCACCAAATTGAAGCTGTCCATTACCTGATGCACCTTTTTCTACAACTTCATTAGTTATCATATTTACTAAACATACAACAACAGAAGTAGTACCTATATCTATTGCTAAACCGTATAATTCACTTTCTGTGTTTCCTGGTTCAACATCTATTATTTCTAATCTATCATCAAATTCTCTATATGTAATAGTTATTTCAAAGTTATTTTTTCTAAATGCTTTTGGTATTACTTTTAGAACTTCTATATCATAAGTCATTTGTTTTCCAAAGTTCATACTTATATGTCTTTCTAATCTGTCTACATCACTTATATTGTCGTCTAATGTAGGTTCATCAAGAGTTATACAAGTTTTCTTTATATTGTTTTCTAATTTTATATTGTGGTTTTCTGCTATTTCTACGGCTTTATCAAATAATGCTTTATCCTTAGCTTTATCCCCACCTTCAACTTTCATTCCCCTCATTGCCATGTCTAAGGAAGAATTTGTAAGAACTTCTATATCTCCAATTATTGTTGTACAACATGCTAATATATAACCATTAGCCTTATCTTCATCAGTTAAATGAGAAGATACTTCTTGATTGACTTCCCCTGTTAATAGTTTTACTTTACATTTTCCGCAACTTTTACTTCCGTTACATGGAGCTTCTATAAATACATCTGCTCTTCTTGCAACTTCTAGTAAATTATCCCCTACTTCACATTCTATTGTTTTGCCTGATGGTCTAAAAACAACTTTCGCCATAATTTATCCTCCCCTGAAATTATAATACTTACATATTATTTATTAAATAAACCTCAATATTATTTTATCATATTCGACATATAATAAGTTAAAAAGTTCGTTATTAATTTCTCAAATTTTAATATATTTAATTATATTAAAAAAAGCCTTCTATCTGAAGACTTTTAAATTCAAATATTGTTAATTAAGTTATCAAAAATAGACCAATTTTTACAATTAGTTATTTTATTGATTTCAACCTAACCTAATTAATATTGTGAAATTATCCTATCTCCCGAGGTAAATCACTTTTAATTTAGGCAGGTCTCCTGACTTAATTTCATCCTACTTCCAACCTTCCCGTAAAATACAGTGGCTTAATGGTTTCGTCTATATTACAGTAGCGGGAACTGTAAAGGATTTACACCTTTTTCCCTATTAATTTCGATTAAGAAAACCTAAATTTATATTCAATTTTAACTTTGGTGAATATAATATTTCATAAAATTATTAAATTAAAAGTATAGCAAAAGCGCGTGCACTCACTTTCGCTATACTTTTTTATTTATTTATCTGAAATAATCGGGTTCAAATACTATTCAGCTAAAGAAGCTTCGTATTGTTCAGCAGTTAATAATGCTTCGTATTCAGCCATGTCAGCAACTTTTATTTTGCATATCCAAGCATCGTATGGAGCTTCATTAACGTATTCTGGTTCGTCTTCTAATTTTTCATCATTTGCTTCAACAACTTCACCAGATAAAGGTGCGAATAATTCAGAAGCAACTTTTGAAGATTCTATTACACCAAAATCTACATCTTTAGTTAATTCATCTTCTACATCTGGTACATCTACGTATAGAACTTCACCAAGTTGGTCTTGAGCAAAGTCTGTTACTCCTATGTAGGCATATTCCCCATCTAATTTTGCCCAAGTATGTTTTGGACTATATTTTCTATCGTTTAGTATTTCCATGTTCATTTTCCCCCTAATCGTATTTTCTTAAATTAATCGAAAATTATTCTCCCATTATGAAATCCATTTCTAAAGCTGGATGTCCTTTTTCTGATAAGAAAGCACAAACTGCTTCAGAATCAACTGCTATTGTTTCGTCACAGATATAGTCAGTAAAGTTTTCTATACCAGCCATTTCTTTAACTGTTTTATTTAATTTTTCTCCAACAGCGTCTTTTAATTCTTTAGGCATCCATACTATTCTTTCTGGTCCACCTTCAGTGTAAGCGAATTTCTTAGAAGATATGAAATGTCTACCATGACCCATGAATCCTGGAGTTTGAACCCCACCACCTGTCATAGATGCTAATTCACCGAATGTCATACCAACTGGAGTAGTACCAGCATATTCTCTGTTTACTATTACTAATCCGTTAGCTTCTGGCATTATACCACATATACATTCGAAGCATCCACAAGAAGTCATTGGATCTTCCATGATAGAATATAATGTTACGTTTTCTACAGCACCTTGAGATATTTCATTAACAGCATCAGACATTGATTGCCAGATACCTTTCTTTTCATCTAGGCAAGGACCTTTAGCTATTGGTTGACATGGTCCTGTTGGGTTAAGTTCTTTAGTAGCTTTAGCATCTAACCAAGAAACTGCACCACATAATCCAAGTCTTTCTGGAGTTACTATACAAACGTGTGCTGGAGCGAATGCTTGACACATGTTGCAAGAATAGAAATCATCAACTGCTTCGTCAGTTAATTGTTCTAATCTGTCATCTCTAGCGTTGTATCTTTCGATAGCTTCATGTTTTCTTTCTTCTACTATTTTTTCATCAGTAATTATAGTTATAGCACATTTATCAACAACTGCATCGAATTCGTCTTTCATCATAGCGTACATAACTTCACCTATGTGTTTTAATTGGAATCCTTTAGCAACGTCGTCTTTAGATATTCTTACCCAAGCTTGGTCTCTTTGTCCAACGTGCATTAAACCTTCAGTGTAGTTCATGAAGTAGTGGAATCTTCTTTCAAGAACTGGTTCGAAGTCGTCTTGCATTGCTCTACCAGCAACTTGAACGATTATTGCAAGAGGTAATCTTACAACACCATCTTTAGCAGCTTCTGGATCTATTTCAGGTCCTACAACTTCTATCTTATGGTCTTCTACTTCACCTAAATCATAAGATTTAACTAATTCCCAAGCAGTAGTTTTGTTTCCACCAAATTCGTAAGCCATTTCAGCTTTTCTGATTCTTTCACCTTCGAATGAAGCTGCGAATCCAACTGGTATTGGTATTTCAGTTATTTTTATTTTTATATGTCTAGCTTCTAATGAAGTATCAACAAATTTATCGTAATCTCTTTGAGTTAATAAGTTACATGGAACTTCTGTAACAACTTGGTCAGTTATTACTGGGAATCCAAGAGCTATTGCTCCAGCACCACAAGCAACTATTAATTCACTAAGTGGTCCGAATGCATTAACAAATGCAGGAACTCTTTCTGCAGTATATGTTAATAATGCATTTAAGTCACCTGGTTTAACAGCACCGAATATTAAAGCAGCTCTTATTGCAACAGAAACAACGTGGATAACTGAAGTTACATCATATCCTAGAGCGATAACACGAAGGTCTACACCCATTTTAACGTCTGCTTCTATAGCTTGGTCTATAACTTTACCAACTAAGAAAGTCATGATACCAGCAGCTTGATATTTTTTAACTATTTTTCCTAATGTTTCAGAGTCTGGACATTCACCAAGAACAACTGCAACACCTGGGATATCTCCTGTAACAAGTGGAACACCTAGAGATCTGATTATAGGGTCAACTACGTGTCCTACACATGGTTCAGCGTATGGAGCCTCTTCATTTACATATTTTATAGCTTCTATTATTTCTGCACAAACTGCAGTAGCTAAACCTGCATTTAAAGCAGTTTCTAATAATGGTTTTTCAACTATTAATGATTTAGCAACACCTAAAGCTGTTTCTAAATCTGCTAAAGTTGTAGCTTTTAATCCAGTTGCTGCATATATACATGGAATTGCATATGCAGTGTCAGGAAATGCTACTGGTTGTTCTTTACCTTTTTCTGCTACTACAGCTGTTAAAGCTTGGCTTGCAGCATCGTATGCTTGATTAGCACCTGTATAAATTATGTTATATAAATTCACTCTACTTCCCCCTTTAAATATATTCACAAGTCAAGCTTTTAAAAGCTTGACTGAGAGTTCTTATTTATTTATAGTTTTTATTTGTATTCAAATCCTAATTCTTGTACTTCTAAGTATGAATCAGCGTATAAAGAAGCATTTCTTATGATATCGCAAGATTTCATAGTTTGCATTAATAATTCATCTAATGGGTTAACTATTGCTGAAGAGAATCCATTAGCCATAGCCATTGCTAACCAGTTACTATCTAATATTGGTCTTATATGTTTTGGACAACCATTAGATACGTTTGATAAACCACCTGTAGTTTTTAATCCCATTTCAGTCATTTGTCTGATAGCATCTAAAACATCCATTTGTTTATCTTGCATACCTTTTATAACTAAGCAAAGTGGGTCGAAGTAAACATCAGTTTCTGGGTCTATACCTGCCATAGCAGCAGCTTCTATTAATTCTGTACAGAATCCCATACGTTGTTCATTATCAGCTGGTATACCTTCTTTAGCACATAATGCGATTATAGCTGCATCATATTCACCTGCTAATTCCATTAAGTGTTTTCTTCCACCTGCATCTGCAGAGTTTATGATTGGTTTACCATGAGTTCTATCATAAACTTTAAGTCCAGCTTCTAATGCTGCAACGTTAGCTGTATCTAAAGCAAGAGGTACATTATTTAATTTAGATTGTAATAATTGAACACCCCATTCCATTATTTCAGCTCCATCTCTTTCAGCTGGTCCTATATTGAAGTCTATAACATGAGCTCCTGCATCTAATTGTTCTATAGCTCTTTTTAATATTGGTTCTGGATCTCTTTCTGCTATAGCTTTTCTTATTGGTGGTGCTATACAGTGTATTCTTTCACCTATGATCATAAATTTTTCCATACTTATATCCCCCTTAGAATTTTTATTCTATTATTTCTAGAAACCTAGGGCTAAGCCCCAGGCCCCTAGGTATAATTTCATTTTAAATTAAAATTTTAATAAGCAATTTGTTACTAGTTCAGATTAGTGATTAGCAGCATATTCTTTTAAGAATTTTGGAAGTTCCATAGATTCTAATGGACCTACAACAACATTCCATCCTGGCATATTATCAGCTACGTCAGGTTTTATAACTGCTAATTTACCTGGTATAACTATATCTCTACAATCAGTGTAGCTTTCTATGTTACATTCTTTAGCAAATGCACCTATAACAGATCCACCGAATTTACCTGCAGACCAAGCAGTAAGAACTGAATATCCACCAGCATCTGGTATCATTAACCAGCAAGGTACTTTAGAAGCTTCTATATCACCAGTTATTGTGAAGTAAGTTAATGCAAAGTCAACTGAACATAATACTGGAGAATTTTTATCTGGGTTATTTAATGGATAAACTTTAGCTTCAACTCTCATTGGTTTTTGAGGGTCAGTGAAGATGTTTTGTCTTAATGCATATAGTGGTAAAGCTTTTGCATAAGTCATATCTTCTACAGCTAATATAGTTCCGTATTTAACTGTGAATACTGAAGATAAAGCTATTTCTAAGTTAGCATCTCCGTTAGCTAATTTAGCTACGTTTACGAATGATGGATAACCAAAGCTTCTATCTCCTTCTTTTAATGCTATTCTTCTAACTTGTATAGCATTTACATAAGTATCTTTTACAGTTTCTCCTGTTACATCGATTATTAATTCTTTGTAATCAGCAGCTTCTATAGCTTGAACAGTAGTGTATAATTCTTCTAAGTTAGCTCCTTGTACACCTAAAGCTAAACCATCAGCTTTAACTACATCTATCATAGCAGCAAAGTTATCTTTGTTAGCTCCTATTACAACTGGTTTTAATCCAGCTAATGCAGCAACAGCTTCTTTAGCAACGTCAGCATCTGCAACTTCTAATACATATGCACATTCAACATCGCTATCTTTTATTTTATTTATTATAGCTAAGAAGTTATCTTTATTATCGTTGTATTTAACATATGCGAATTCAGGTTTCATTATTTCACCGATTCTTTCATAGTTAACAACTTTCATTCCTTCTATTTTAGCATCTACTGCAGCTTCATCCATGCAATCACAGAATTTAACAGCATATCTATTTCTATTTACTAAAGTTTTTTCATGTCTGAATAAAACAGTTTCTCCACCTAGTTCATATTCGCTTTCACCAGCACCAACTTTTAAAGTTTTCATTGGAGGTGCAGTAGCAGCAGCTAATTTAGCTAATGCTTCTGGTGCCATTTTAGGACAAGCTGAAACTTCTACAGCCCCACTTGCAACTTTCATAGAGAAAGCCATACAAGTTGGGAATCCACATTCCTTACAGTTTTTCTTTGGTGTTAATTTAAATATATCTAATGCTTTTAATGCCATTATTATTTCCCCCTAACCTTACAAATAATTATATTACGCTAAAGCGCTTATTAAACCTTTTATAGTTTTCATTGATTCTGGATGACGAAGTATTACTGCATTTGATCCACCAACAAGTACACTTGCAGCTGTAGATACTTCCATACCTATTGTTCTAGATTCATTATCTCCCCATTCTGGTACGTCAGCTTCAGTAGCTATTGCTTCTTTAACGTGACCAACTTCGAATGAAACTGGAGTTATTATTGGTATTTGTAATGCTTTATCATTTTGGTTGAAAGCTGCTAATCTAACTCTATCCATAGTAGATGCAACATATTCATAACCATAACCAACTGCTGAACAACCAACATTCATAACTATATTTTCTTGTTTAACGCCTAATTGAGTAAGTAATACATTCATTTGTTTAGCTAAGTTTATATCAACTGCAGATTCTGCAGCAACTTTTTGACCATAAGCCATACCAGCCGCAGCACCAACTGCTTTGTAGTTTTCTTCTACAGCTGACATTACTAATATATTTTTTCCTTCTAATGCAGCAGAAACTTTATCAAATACTTTACCGTCTTTTTCTGCGTTACCACATCCAGCAACTACTAATGGTAAAGTTATAGCATCAGCAACAGCTTTTGCTACTTCTGCACATTCTTCTGGAGATTTGTCAGCTCCATCTGGAGATGCTCCATTAAATCTTAAGCATATAAAATCTGCTTCAGTGTTATCTTCAACATATTTAGCCCATTTAGCAGGGTCTGCCCAAACGTCTCCATATATTTTAGAGTAACAATCTATCCATTCTGCAGGTTGTATATCTGATATTTCTGCTCCAACAACTGGTGCATTTCCTGTTTCTCCATCAAAGCTATAGAAAGGTAGAACTTGTTCTCCTCCTAATTTTATAGCTTTATCTCCTGTACCTATTTCTACTACATTAACTGTTCCAGTAACTTTTTGAGTAGACATTTTAAATGCCATATCTTTTTCCCCCTTAAGCCTATTTTAATTTATAATGTGCCTATAACAATATTAAGGCAAGTCTAGAGTTTCTATTATTTTTTCTAGTGCTACTCTAGATTTTGAATCAGCAGGTAATTTTACTAGTGGTATACCTTCTGAATCATATTCATATATTAATTCATCTGAAGGAACTACTCCAAATAAATCTAAGCCATACTTTTCAATCTCTTCTTTAACCCCATTACTTAATTCTCCATTAGGAGCTTTATTAACGATTAATCCGATTTTGCCAACGCTTAAATTCATTTCTTTGGCTAAATCTCTAATTCTTGCAACTGCTTGGATACTACGTTTTGCACAATCACTAACTAATATAAGAGTATCAACATGTTTAGTAAGTTTTCTACTTATATGTTCCATACCTGCTTCATTATCAGTGATTACATACTTATAGTGATCTGAAATTTTTTGAACTTGCTGTTTTAATATTCCATTTACGAAACAATAGCAACCTTCTCCTTCTGATCTACCCATAACTAACATGTCGTATCCATCGCCTTCTTCTAAAATCATGCTTAATTGCCATTGTAAGAATTGGGCTTTAGTCATTCCTCCTGGAAATGAATCTCCATTTTTTTCTGTCATATTAGCGACTTCTCTAATATGTCCAATTGTTTCTGGTTCCTCTGAGCCTAATACTTCATATAGATTGCAGTTTGCATCTGCATCAACTACTAGAATTGGATCCTTTTTTTGTTTTACTAATGTGTCAATTAAAAGCCCTGTTAGACTAGTTTTACCAACTCCGCCTTTTCCGGCTACAGCAATGTTATAAGTCATCTTATGATATCCCCCTTGAATTAAGTGTTATCACAACAGAGCTTTCTGTAAATTATGTCAAACTCTGTGTCAGTAAATTATTTTTTTGGTATAGCATGAACACATTCACCGTGTATATCATGTATAGCTTCCATTAAGCCTTCAGATAAACTTGGATGAGCATGTATTACTTTACCAACATCTTTAGCTTTTAATCCTAAACCTACAGCTAAAGATAATTCTGTTAATAGGTCAGTTACATGTGGTCCAACTAAAGAAGCACCTATTATAGTATCATCTTCGTCAGCCATAACTTTTATGAATCCTTGTAATTTACCTATTGCTTTTGCTTTACCTAAAGCTCTGAATTCGAATCTACCAACATGGTATGGAGTACCGTTAGCTTTTAATTCGTCTTCTGTTACACCAACACCAGATACTTCTGGTTCAGTATAAACACAGCTTGGTATAGCTTTATAGTTAACTGTTTCGCTGTTACCTTTAACAGCATTAGCAGCTGCTACCATTCCTTCAGCAGATGCAACGTGAGCAAGCATTGCTCCTGGTATTATATCCCCTATTGCGTATATACCTTCAACACTTGTTTCTAAGTATTCATTAACTTGTATAAATCCTCTTGGTGCCATTTCTATACCTACTTCTTCAACACCAGAGTTAGCTAAGTTAGGTCTTCTACCTACGCAAAGTAGTACCATTTCAGCTTCTACTGATTTTCCATTATTTAATTCTATTTTAACTGAATCGTCATTAACTATGTAGTTATCTGCTCCTACACCAGTCATAACTTTGATTTTATCTTTTTTGAATTGTCTAGCTAAGTTTTTAGCCGCTTCTGAGTCCATTCTTCCTAGTATTTGTGGAGCCATTTCAACTATTGTTACTTTAGTTCCCATTGTAGCGAAGAATTGTCCTATTTCACTACCTATAACTCCTCCACCTACTATGATTAATGATTCTGGTTGTTTTGGTAAACTTAAAACTTCATCAGAAGTTATTACGTTTTTACCATTATAAGGCATGCCTGGGAATACAGTTGGGATAGATCCGTTAGCTAATATTATTTTATCAGCTACAACTGTTTCTACAGTACCATCTGCTTTAGTAACTTCTATAGTATTTTTATCTACTAATTTACCAAATCCATCTATCTTTTTAACTCCCCTTTTGTCAAATAAGAATTGGATTCCTGCTACTAATTCATCTGTTACTTTTTGTTTTCTTGCTATTATAGCATCAAAATCAGGTTTAACTTCACCTTCAACTACTACACCAAAGTCTTTAGCTTCTTTTACTGTTCTTAAAACATCAGCAGAAGCTAATAAGGCTTTTGTTGGTATACAACCTACGTTTAAGCAAGTACCACCCAATTTATTTTTTTCTATTACAGTTACTTCAGCACCAAGCATAGCTGCTTTTAAAGCTGCTACATATCCTCCTGGGCCTCCTCCTATTACTGCTACTTTCATTTGTTATTTCCCCCATTTACCTTGTATGTTTTATAGTTTAACTATTTATTATTAAAGTCTATATTAGCTTTAATATAGCTCTATCTATATTATAGCTAATATAGACCCATTTAGCTTGTATTTATGTTAAATTTTTACAATTATTTTTAGATTTTTTTTATTTATAGATAAAAATATGTATTTTTATCTATATTAGTCGAAAAATCTAACTATAATCCCCTAAAATATAGAATCTTATAGACCTGCTGCATCTAATATTAGTGGTACATTTTCTTCTGCACCTATAGCCATTATGTGAACACCATCACAAAGATTTTCTTCTTTTAATTGTTTGATGAATTCACCAGCCATTTTTATACCTTCAGCTACATAGTTTCCTTTTCCAGCTGCTTTTAATCTTTCGATTTGGTCATCTGGAACAAATATACCTGGAACGTTAGCAGTCATGAATTTTGCCATTCCTGGTGATTTAAGTGGAACTATACCAGCCATTACTTTACAGTCCATATCTTTAGTTAATTCTCTGAATTTTCTCATATGTTCTATATCATAAACAGCTTGAGTTTGGAAGAATTTAGCCCCTGCTTTTATTTTCTTTTCCATTTTTAATAATTGTACTTCTATTGGATCATATTCTGGAGTAACACAAGCTCCTAGGAAGAAGTCTGTTTTACCTTTTAATTCTAATCCAGTACTATCAGTACCATTATTCATCATAGTTGCAGTAGATAATATACTAACAGCGTCTAAGTCAAATACTGGTTTAGCTTGTTTGTGGTCACCTACACATACGTGGTCACCTGTTAAAGCTAATAAGTTATCTATTCCAAAGAATCCTGCAGAAAGCATTTCACTTTCTATAGCGATTCTATTTCTATCTCTACCTGTCATTTGTATAACTGGTTCTAATCCTAAATCTTTTAACATTTTACATGTAGCAAGAGATGAAGTTCTCATTACAGCAGATTGATTATCTGTAACATTAGCTGCATGAACTCTACCAATTACTAATTTTGCACATTCTGCTAAATGTGATAAATCAGTTCCTTTTGGAGGTGCCATTTCAGCAGTTATTGCAAATTCACCTTTTTCGAATGCTTCTCTTAACTTACTCATCTAAAAAATCCCCCTTTAATAATAACCTTGTTTTTAAGCTTCTGCGCTTGCTTTCTTATTAGCATCTAAACGTCTTGGATTAAGTTGTTTAGAATAATCTTTAGGTGGTCTAACTTCTTTTAAGTTATCTAATTGACCTAATTCTTTAAGTCTTTCATAGATTAATACCCATGCACAGTCATTGTCAGGGCTAACTTCACATTTACCATTTTTAGCTCCACCGCAAGCTCCATTTACTAAGCCTTTAGCACACATAGTTACTGGGCATATACCTCCAGTCCATCCAAGTTCACATTCACCACATGCTTTACAAGCTTCTTCGAATTTACCAACTCTTTCAACTTCCCCTATAAACATTGTGTTGTTTGCTGGATAAACAGGTATGTTTTGTTTTTTAGTATTTTTCATTATAGTTTGAGTACCATCTCCACATGCTAGAGATAATACAGCATCTGCTTCTTTTAATTCTTCTTTAACAGATTTTAATTCTTTTTTATTTAAAAGTAAGTTACAAGTAGAATCTGGCATTACATGACCTAAAACTTTTTTACCTTCAGCTTCTAATAAAGCTGTCATTTCTTCTATTTCAGGAGCTCCACCAACTTTACATGCAGAAGCACATTGTCCACATCCAACAAGTACTATTTTTTCGCATCCTTTTAAGAATCCTAATATTTCTTCCATTGGTTTTCTTTCAGAAATTACCATACGATTTTCCCCCCAATTTGAATTTTAAAAATCTATAAAGTATTATTTATTATTTTGTTGTTTACAAGCTTTTATAACGTGTTTAGCAAGAATTGAAGTAGTAACAGAACCAACACCTGCTGGAACTGGAGTTACCATAGATGCTTTTCCTACTACATCATCTGTATCAACGTCACCACAGATTCCGCCACCTTCTGGTTTAGCATTTATACCAACATCTATAACTACTGCACCTTCTTTAACGTAATCAGCTTTAACCATTCTAGCTCTACCAACACCTGCAACTAAAACGTCAGCTTCAGCACAAACTTTTGGTAAATCTTTTGTTCTTGAATGGCAAATTGTAACTGTTGCATTTTCTGCTAATAATAACATTGCTGCTGGTTTACCAACAACCATAGATCTACCTAATACTACTACGTTAGCTCCATTTAGAGGCACATTATAGTGTTTTAATATTTCTACAACTGCTGTTGGTGTACATGGTGGGAATCCTGATTTGTCACCTTCCATAAGTTTAGCAGTATTTAAAGGACTGAAACAGTCAACGTCTTTTTCTGCTGCTATAACATTTTTTATAACTTCTTCATCTATTCCTTCTGGTAAAGGTCTAAATGTTAATATACCATTTACTGATGCATCATTATTTAATTTTTCTAATGCTGCTATGTATTCATCTTGAGTTGTTCCTTCTGGTAATTCAGTAACTTCTGTTTGGATACCTATAGTTTCACATTTCTTTAAAGCACCTTTTTCATAAGAAAGGTCATTAGGTTTAGCACCAACTCTTAATATAGCTAATTTTGGTTGAATCCCATCTTTAACTAATGCTTCACATTCTAATTTTAATTGATCACTTAGTGCATCTCCAACTGGTTTACCTTTAATTATTTCACCCATTTTAAAACGCCCCCTAATTTCTAAATTTTTATTTTTTGTCTATATTTATGTCTACTATAATTATACACATTTTTTGTTCAATATTGTATATAATTATAAGTATTTGTTAAAAAATTATTAAAAATAATATGCTATTTTTTAATTATAAATAATTTTTTATTTTTATTTAATTTACATTCTATTTTTTATTATATCATTTAAATTTCTTATCATTTTTTATTATTCTTTATTTATTTTCTTATTCTCTGTCTATTTATAGAAATTTACTTGTATCTAATTATTTATTTATAAATAATCGTAATTGTGAAATTATTATCTCATTGCAGCTATTACTTTATTGTAAACTACATCGCAAATTTCTACGCCTTCTTTAACTAATGCTTCACATTTTTCATCTAAAGCTTTAGCATATTCTTTATCTTTCATTAATCCTACATTTATTATTACATTAAGTTGAGCAGATAATATAGCTCCTCTTAGAGCTTGAACACCACAACCCACATCACTTATAGCAAGTTTTGAACCTTTATCTACTAATTCTTCATGTAGTTTTATACTTTCGTTGCAAAGTTCTACTATTTTAAAAGGAACTTCACATGCTAATTTTAGGCATCTTTCTAATTCTACTTCTTTAGCAGCTTTTTCTTCATCAGTATTAGCTGGTAAACCGTAAGCTTGAGAAAGTGGGAAAAATCCTTCTGCATCTTTATCTATCATTTCTAATAATTGATCTTGTAATGTTTTAGCCTTTCCTAATATAGCTTGTATATCTTCTTCGTATTGTGCATATTTTTTCTTTCCTGTTGTTAAGTTACAAACCATACTACCTAAAGCCATCCCTATAGCTCCAACTAATGCAGCTGCTCCACCGCCACCTGGAACTGGTGCTTTAGATGCTAATACATCTACAAAACCTATACAACTTTTTTCAGCTATTTTTTCCATTTATATATCTCCTTCTAATCTTAGGTTTTTATCGAGAATAGTGTGCCTAAGCACACTATCCCCTTTGATTAAATCCTGTTGTCATTTATGTATAAATAAAATGATATATTTACACACTGATATATATATTAAAATAAATCTCTAGAATAATCCAGATATTACTCCATTTTCATCAACATCAATTTTTTCTGCTGCTGGAACTTTTGGAAGTCCTGGC